>Ga0222715_10000013_pt1:0-227500 | contig 232604 bp, 232 predicted proteins | sample C33_9DmetaG_FD_165056 | JGI IMG/M metagenome (GOLD analysis project Ga0222715, IMG submission 165056) | Estuarine water microbial communities from San Francisco Bay, California, United States - C33_9D | ecosystem: Environmental > Aquatic > Marine > Unclassified | place: USA...
CCAACCCATAGGCTGCAAAACATTTTTGCCCTGCATTCGCTGATAACGACTGATTACGTCTCCAATCGTGTAATTACGCACATGACCCATGTGCAGTTTGCCGCTGGGATAAGGGAACATTGATAGACAATAAAATTTTTCTTTTTCAGGATCTTCAGTGACTTTGAAGGCTTTATTCTTATCCCATTTTGTTTGTAGCGCGGACTCTATTTGTCCGGGTTGGTAATCGTTATCCATAATCCTGCTTTTTTATGATTAAAAGTTTGCGCAAGGATACAGTAGCCTGGACTGTTGCGACAATAGAGGATCACTTTCGTCAGGGAAAAAAAGCAAAAGGCCTCCGAAGAGGCCTTTTATCCAGAATAAAACAGAGGCAGTTCTATTTTGAGGTGCTTAGTATTTCACGGTGTTTATCAATCATTTCCGGACCTATTCCTTTTACATTTGTCAGTTCATCGATTGACTTAAAAGGACCGTTTGTTTCTCGGTAAGCGATAATTGCTTCAGCTTTCTTTTCGCCAACACCCTTAATGGCAGACATTAAAGTTTCCTTGTTAGCAGTATTAATATTGATAGATTCCGCACTAAATCCTAAAACAGGCAAAGTCAGAAAGAGGGTGAGTAATAGCGTATTGATTAGTTTCAAAGTGAATCTCCTTATTTATTATTAATGTGTTATTCAATTAACACGCCTCAATACTAGCATTGACTTCGTCATAGCAACATTCTCTATTTTGGGTAATTTAGAGGAGCTTCTGACTCATAGTTTTGGATTATTTATACTACTGTAAAAATTTTTATTAATGTGAAATGCGTATATGACCATCAAAGAGAGAGCTGCCTCTGGTCATTTTATGGCGGCAGGATTATTGCTTTATTGAATTCTTTTACAAGAGCAGCCTGAAAAAACACACTTAAGTTTCGATAGAACGATCTTAACGGAGATGTATTTCTCCAGCACAATGCCGTATCACGGTATATGGATTCGTCTTCTATTTTAAGCACCCGCAGTTTATCTTTACTTTTTATTTCTGAACGTACATACAAGGCGGGGAGAAAGGCGGCCCCCATTCCCATTTGAACCATCTGCCTGATTGAGTCAAGACTAGTGCCTTCATAATCTCTCAGTAATTTAGCATTAAATTTTTTACACAGCTCTTCTACTTGTGCATAAAAAAGATGATGTTCTTCAATAGTAAGCACTTCCAGCCCTTCAAGCTGACGAGTGGTTATTGTTTTGCTTTTAGCCAGGTTGTGTTCGGCATTAACAACTAGATAAATAGGCTCTCTAAACAAGGTTTTCACGGTTATGGAATGACTATCAACAGGCAAAATTGTTAAAATCAAATCATACTTGCCAACTAGCAGACCTTCATAGAGTAAAGCGGGTACTTCTTCACGTACGAAAAATTTAATACCTTTATATTCTTTATGTATCGACGGTAAAACTCTCGGCAAACAGTAAGGTCCTAATGAAGCGCTTGTACCGAGCCGGAAAGTTCCTGATGGGCCATTTTTTACATAATTAGCGGCAGCAACAATAGATTCAGCCGCATTTATAGCTTGATTTGCTTCACCAATTAATTCTCTACCAAGAGGCGTTAGTAGAACACCGCCTCTATTTCGCTCGAATAAGACAACGCCTAGTGATTCTTCCAGGCCTTTTAGCTGTGCGCTAAGCGATGGCTGAGATATTTTTAGCTCTCTTGCTGCTTGACGTAAACTTTTATGTTTTGCCGCAACCAGATAGTACCTGAGCTGTTTCAAAGAAATATTTAATGACTTCATAGAACCAATAATAACCCTTGGCCTTCTTGTCTGAAAGGATATTCCTATCACAAATATCATATTATCAAAAAAACTTTAACTTTATATTTGTATCTTAAATTGACTAAGATAAAAAATTAGGCTTATTCAAAAAATTATTCAACGAGAATAAGGGTACTAAAATGGAAAAATTAATAACCGGACTAGCAAAGTTTCAAAAAACCGAGTTTCAAAAAAACAAGGCTCTTTTTAAAGAGCTTGCCAATAAACAAGAGCCTGAAACGCTTTTCATTACATGCTCGGATTCTCGGATAGATCCTAATTTAATTACGCAAACTGATCCCGGAGAACTGTTCATTTGTCGTAATGCCGGAAATATTGTCCCCCCCCATTCATTGACCACCGGAGGCATAACTGCCTCAATAGAATTCGCTGTGATGGTATTAGGTGTTAAACACATTGTTATCTGTGGCCATACCGACTGCGGTGCCATGAAAGGAGCTATGAATCCCGAAAGCGTTAAGTCACTGCCGCATGTGTCAAATTGGCTGTCCAACTGTTCAGCGGCGCTGGAGATTGTTAAGGCCAAAAACGGTGAACTAAGCCACGCACACTTACCTGAAATGACACGGGAAAATGTATTAATGCAAATAAAGCATCTGGCGACGCATCCTTCAGTCGCTTCCAAAATGGCGTCCGGCGATCTAGATATCCATGGCTGGGTCTACGACATCCCTAATGGGGAAGTTAGTTGTTACGATCCAATACAGCAGGAATTTATCACAATTCAAAAGTACTACGATAGATATTACAAATCTAAAAATAGCGCGTGAAAAACTATTATTTTTATAACTTAAGTACCGGACATACTACCTATGATTAAATTAAACACTTCCCATCTACGCGGTGACATCTATGGGGGGCTAACGGCTGGTGTCGTCGCACTCCCGCTTGCATTAGCTATGGGTGTAGCTTCAGGGCTTGGACCTATCGCTGGTTTATACGGTGCAATTTTTGTTGGTTTTTTTGCTGCATTATTTGGCGGAACAGAATCACAGATATCTGGCCCAACTGGCCCAATGACCGTTGTTGTCGCTGGACTCGCGGCTAGCATTGCAGCGCACCCGGATCTGGACAGTAATATAGCCCTGATCTTCACCGCGATTATGTTGGCTGGTATTTTCCAGATTTTCATGGGTGTTTTTAAGCTTGGAGACTACATAAGATTAGTGCCTTATCCGGTTATTAGTGGTTTTATGAGTGGCATAGGTGGGATCATCATAATTCTGCAAATAAGCCCTTTACTTGGGCATGATACGCCAGCAGGAACAGTCGATGCCTTGCTGTATGCACCAACAGCTGCCAGTGATATGAACATCATGACGCTTTTTCTGGGCGCTCTTACATTGTTGATCGCATTGAAATGGCCTGCAAAGTTGGGTAAATACCTTCCCGGCCCATTGGCTGCACTGATAATAGGTACGACGCTGAGTTTGTTCATCGGCGCGGGCGCGATTCCCATTCTCGGGAATATCCCTAGCGGATTACCACAAATTCATATACCGCAAATCACGACAGTATCTTTCTTTATCATCGTTGAAGCAGCTTTTGTGCTCGCGTTACTTGGCGCTATCGATAGCCTTCTCACCTCATTAGTCGCCGATAATATGACACGGTCTAGACATGACTCGAATAAGGAGCTCATTGGGCAAGGTATTGGGAATACTTTTGCAGGACTGTTCGGTGGCGCGGCAGGCGCCGGTGCAACGATGAGAACAGTAGTTAATATCAGAACCGGCGGTCGAACCAGAATATCAGGCATGATACACGCGTTTTTTCTACTGGCGGTGGTACTCGGGTTTGGGGCACAAGCTGCATACATACCTAATGCTGTTCTCGCCGGTATTTTAGTTAAGGTTGGTTTAGATATTATCGATTGGAACTATTTAAAAAATTCTCACAAAGGGCCGGCTTGGGATTTAGCCTTGATGGTTCTAGTCCTGGGGCTAACAATTTTTGTTGATCTTATTACCGCAGTAGCTGTTGGCGTAGTACTCGCTTCCATCGCATTTGTTAGACAAATTGCAAGAACGCAAATGGAACGCTTAAAACAGACGGATCTAATACTCCATAACGCGACCGATCGAGAAAAAGAAATACTCCAAAAGGCCGGAGATCTTATAACTGTCTTCGATTTTGACGGACCCCTCAGTTTTGGCGCGGCAGCTGATTTAGGTCACCACGCACGTTCCCATTTAGAAGGAGGGTCAAAGGCGTTTGTTCTCGATTTTACGCGCATGCCCTCTCTTGATGTTTCGGCAGCGTTAGCAATCGAAACCATTACCGGTGACGCTAAACACTCTAAACGCAAAGTGTATAAATGCGGTATGAATGACGCGGTTTTAGGTGTTTTGAAAGCGCTTGAGGCAGATAAGCACGTTCCAGAGTCAGATCACTACGCTACTCGAGAGGAGGCGTTAGAAGCAGCATATGCAGAACTGCCAAAATAGAGGACAAATCTATTTTGGCCAATCGCTACAAAGATGTTTGAAACCTTTAAGCTCCTTTTGAGATTTATAGTCAGGAGGCTGATAAATTTCGGATCACATAATGAGGCACATTATTTATGTGCCTTTGCCTTTCTTTTGTTGTTACCCACGATAGTTTTTGCGGATACAGAAACCAGATCAAGCTTATGGACTATGTCGCTCAATCGGTTTCAGTTTACTGAACAATATCGAGGGTTCCTGGATATTCAGCCACGGTTTACTGTTGATGATGTTCCCGGGGGTGATAATGGGAGTGTCGATACAATATTGATTAGAGGCGCGTTGGGTTATCAACTCAAACCAAATATTGGTATCTACCAAGGTTATGCCATTATCCCTACTTATGATCCGGATAGAGTTGAGCATCGTTCGTTCCAGGAATTACTTGCTAAACACTCATTGAGTGGTGCTGCTGAACTTGTGCATCGGCTGCGCTTCGAACAACGCTTTATCGAGGGTGTTGATGACACATCCTTGCGTTTTAGGTATTTTGCTCGTTTCACTTACCCTCTGGATCAAATCCATGACAATCTATCGTTAGCGATTAATGAAGAGGTTTTTATACATTTAAATGATACAGATGGACCCCGGTCGGGATTTAATCAAAATCGTCTTTTTGTTGGATTGAATTATAGGGTATCGAAAAGTTTTGCTTTTGAGTTTGGTTATCAAAATCAGTATGTAGCAGGCCAAGGTAGTGCTGACGATGTAGTTAACCACATTGCCTTTATTGGTATGCAGTCAAACTTTTCTTTTATTGATTAAAAAATACATAATTATTTAATTGAGAGTTCGACATGATTCTGCGATCTTTTTTCACTCAATAAAAAATTCAGCTCCCGCACTTCTTTAAGTGGCGAATAGCCATACCCGTTGAATCTACTTCAACACCAGCGCCTATCAATGACACCCTGTCATCGCGATATTAATGTGTTTCTTCGTATTATGAAAAAATCCGAATCTATGGATTCTGCTAATCCAATCATTTATGTGATTAAGCCAGCTCTTTCGGAAGGTTGTCGAAATCATACTGCTCTAAGCAGACAGTCATAAAAATGTAATATTTTTTACACTAGATTGTCATGTAAACACACGAGAATGCGATGAAGGTTATTCATAGAAATAAGCCTGACTCGCGTTATTTAACTAAGGGGAATAAGTAGAAATGGTTAAAAGACTTTTACCATACATTATTTCAACAAAATTAATCAATTGTAGGATTTACATATGAAATCGTTCCGAATATACACGAAGTATTGTCGCGCAAGCGTAGTTTTTATCCTCGCAGCAGTGAGCTTTTCTGCAAATGCTGCTGATAAGGCACTTCTTGACATTCTATTAGACAATGGCGCCATTACGGAGAGCCAACATAAAGAGCTGATGAAGAAACCTAGCCTAAGCAGTAAGGATTTAGGTGTGTCTGCTGCTACAGAGGCGGAAGTGGAAGAAATCGTTGATCGCAAAGTTAGCGAGGCAATGGATCAAAAACTTGATAAGCACATCGACACTAAAGTGGAAAAAACCGTCAATGACCAGGTCGCAAAGAAGGTAGATGACGAGTTCCCCGTGAAAATAAGCCATGGCAGCAAAGGCTTCACTTTCAAGTCGCGCGATGGTAACTGGCGGACGGACCTGCAGTGGCGTGCCCAACTACGTTATACCAGTCCATACAGAAGTGACCCTCGCAGCCTCGGCAATTTTGCAAGTGACACACAAAACACTTTCGAAGCTCGCCGTCTGCGTATGAAGATCGGTGGCCACGGATTTCGGCCTTGGATTGGCTATTATTTCGAGGTCGACCTGGAACCAACTCGTAGCACTAGTGACAGCAGTTCTAGCTCAAGTTCACGTGTTATCGATTGGCGTATAACATTGGATAAATGGGATGAGTTGGCGCTACGAGTTGGTCAGTGGAAAATCGATTACAACCGGGAACGTGTTGATTCCTCTGGTCGCCAGCAGTTTGTCGAGCGTTCTATAGTCAATCGACAATTCACAATCGATCGCCAGGTTGGTGTGCAATTACGTGGTCGTTTGTTCAAAGAAACACCTGCTGATTTGCGCTACTACGTCGGTGCTTTTACTGGTGAGGGTCGGGGTGTAAGTAACGATGATGAAGATTTGATGTACATGGGTCGACTGCAATGGAACTTCCTTGGCCGCGATCTTGCCTGGAAGCAAACGGACGTAGAATATACGGAATTACCCACCGGAAGCCTCTCATTTGGCGCAGCGACAAACAAAGGCCGCTGCACCCGTTGGTCATCCAGTGGTTGCGGCAATCTTAGTGGTTTCGCTAGCCCGGGTGCTGCCACCAATGGGCAATTCGAAGTTGAGCAATATACGCAGGGCTTTGCATTCAAGTGGAAAGGGTTATCCATCCAACAGGAATATCATTGGAAAGAAGTTGACGATACCGCTAATAATACCACCAGCGATATGGAAGGTGCTTACGTGTCATCCGGTTATTTTTTCCACCACCTCATTCCAGCTATACCTAAGCAACTCGAGCTTGCGGCGCGCTACGCCTTCGTAGATGAGCCTAACTCGACTAATGTTCTTGTTAATAATAAGCGTGAAGAGGTCACAATCGGCGCAAACTGGTTTTTTGCCGGGCATAACAACAAGCTCACAGCCGACTTCTCGTACCTGTCTTTAGATGACGCTGTAGTAAACCGCCAGGTTAATGACAACCGGTTTCGCGTACAGTGGGACGTATCGTTCTAAGCCATCATGCACAGGTTGGCAGGCCTGAAAGATTCTATAGCCTGCCAGCCTGAGTATTTTGACCGGCTGACTTCTCCAGGCAGGCGTAATGATTGCAGTTGGAAGAGGAATCAAATTTACAAGGACCCGCATAGATGGCGCATTCAGACCCTCTCAGGATGGATAAATAACTTAAAGTGCCTGGATAATCCAGGCACTCATTCTTATTCTGCTTCGACGGCTGCTATAACTGGAGTTGATTTTACTGTATATGCTCCGAATACAATCGCATGTATTACAGTCGTTAATCTTGTATCTCGTAATTAATATTAGTTGTTTTTCTTTTATTAATAAGGTCTTTATTGTCATGAAGCTGTAATATTCATGATTTCTAATATGTCGCATGTATGAACCTGAAGTGAATAAAACAAAAGACAAGATCCTGATCGTTGAAGACGAAGAAGCAATTCGTGACATGCTTGGTTATGCATTGATGAAAGAGGGCTTTAGTTGTGAAGAAGCTACCGATGTTGATCAGGCTAGAGTAACCATAGAATCAAATCGACCAAGTTTGATATTGCTCGACTGGATGTTGCCCGGGATGAGCGGCATTGATTATGCTCGGCGTTTACGCAGTGTGCCCGAAACACGAGATATCCCTATCATCATGTTGACAGCAAAAGGAGAGGAAGCAGATAAAATCAAAGCGCTTGATACAGGTGCTGACGATTACATCACCAAACCGTTTTCTACCAAGGAATTGATTGCTCGCGTAAAGGCAGTATTGAGACGTTATTCCGGCGTAGATGACTCTGGGGTGATTGAAGTTAATGGCTTATTGCTGGACCCAAATACGTATCGTGTTACTGCAGATGCGCATAATATTGAGATTAGCCCAACGGAATTTAAATTATTACACTTCTTTATCACTCATCCTGAACGGGTGTATAGTCGTTCACAGTTGCTGGATCATGTTTGGGGTGAAAATGTTTATGTCGAAGAGCGTACAGTTGATGTTCATATTCGTCGGCTCAGGAAAACATTGGAACCGTTTAATTTTGATAAATATATTCAGACTGTTCGTAGTGTTGGCTATCGTTTTTCAGCACGCTGATGCATCAGTCACATGAAGTACGATGTTTGGCGTTTTTTAGGCGTACTTTTCCTCAGCGGTCTGATAGGTACTGTTACAGACCATTTTTCTCTATGCATCATCATTGGTCTATCATTCTTTCTTTGGTGGCAATATAGAGAGTTCTCAAAAATTCTTTTGTGGTTAAAAAAGCGTAAGGAAGTTAGCAGCCCGTCACAGTCCGGCATCGTTGATGAAACTTGTCGAGAAATTGATTATCTTCGTGATAGAAACAAATCCCGCAAACTAAAATTATCCGGTTATTTAAGACGGTTTCAGGAAGGGACTGCCGCATTACCTGACGCGGTAATTATCCTGGGCGCCCATAGCGAAATTGAATGGGCAAATGCAAAAGCACAGGAATATATTGGTGTGCTATGGCCAAAAGATGCCGGTTTGCGCTTATCTAATCTGGCGCGTTATCCCAAATTAATCAATTATCTTAATGCGAGTGAATCCGAGCTGGATAAAGGTTTACAGATTATTTCGCCGGTTGATAATAAGCTTGTTCTCGAGATCCGCATATCTCCGTATGGTGATACACAAAAATTACTGGTTGCCAGAGACATTACTGCTATTTCTCGAACGAACCAGATGCGCAAAGATTTTATTGCCAATGCTTCACATGAACTACGTACGCCGCTAACCGTTATCTCCGGTTATCTGGAAGGGTTTGTTGATGATGATCAATGTCCACAAGAATGGCTTGGCTACATACAGCAAATGCGATCACAATCCACACGTATGCAACGTTTGATTGAAGACCTGATGCAGCTTTCCGGACTAGAAACTGATCCAACAAAAAAAGAGCATAATGTGTTAGCAATCCCGGATATGCTTTCAGCCATTACAAATGAAGCACGTTCCTTGAGTGGTTTTATGGAACATTACATCACGCTTCAAGCAGACAAAAGTTTGTTTTTAAAAGCTAATCAGCAGGAGATATACAGTATATTTTCTAATCTTGTGTTTAATGCTGTTCAATACACGCCTGAACATGGTCGTATCGAGTTGGATTGGTATGAGGACGAATCGGGAGCACATTTTAGTGTTCGAGATAACGGTTTAGGTATAGCACCGGAACACATACCAAGATTAACCGAACGTTTTTACCGGATCAATGCGGGTCGTTCCAGAGAAAAGGGAGGGACCGGTCTTGGCCTTGCAATCGTAAAACACGCATTAGCACGGTACGATGGCAGTTTGTTTGTCGATAGCGATCTAAATAAAGGCAGCTTATTTCGCTGTGACTTGCCGAAAGCACATGTTATTCGTGCAGATAATAGTGTAAAAAAAAGTCTGAGTGCGTGAATTAAATATTCCCTCCCTTTATTATTGATTCAAAGGCTGTCTTGTCATAAAACTGTAATGTTATTTTCACTGCCGTGTCATTTCGTTGTTTGATAATCCTTCCTCTAATTTTTAGTGACCATATGATTTTCGTTCTATATCTCAAGGAGATAAATACAAATGAATATTAAGAGACTTTACGCAATTCTTATTGCTCTCTCTGTAACACTGCCTTTGTCATCGATGGCGGAAGATAAGGTTGATGCTGAATTAACAGATTATACAAAAGCGAGTGGTGTATCTGGCAATATCAGTAGCGTTGGATCAGACACACTGGCTAACTTAATGACGTTCTGGGCTGAGGAGTTTAAGAAACTCTATCCAAACGTTAACGTACAAATTCAGGCAGCGGGTTCTTCAACAGCACCACCAGCCTTGACTGAAGGAACATCAAATTTCGGTCCTATGAGTCGAAAGATGAAGGATAAGGAATTGGCCTCTTTTGAAGCAAAGTTTGGTTATAAGCCAACGCCAGTAGCTGTTGCGATTGATGCGTTGGCAGTTTATGTCAATAAAGATAATCCTGTTGAAGGACTCTCTATTCCACAGGTTGATGCTATGTTTTCCGCGACACGTAAATGTGGATATGCCAATGACATTACAACATGGGGTCAATTGGGTTTGACCGGTGATTGGGCTGGTCGTCCGGTTCAATTGTACGGTCGTAACTCAGTGTCAGGTACTTATGGTTACTTTAAGGAAAAAGCATTATGTAAAGGTGACTTTAAAGACAGTGTTAATGAACAGCCAGGTTCGGCTTCTGTTGTACAGGGTATAACCAAGTCACTAAATGGTCTGGGGTATTCCGGTATTGGTTACAAGACATCTGGTGTTAAAGCGGTGCCCTTAGCTAAAAAAGATGGCGGTGAATATATTGAAGCAACCCCGGTCAACGCTTCGGCAGGTACCTATCCATTAGGTCGTTTCCTTTACGTTTATGTTAATAAACAACCTAACAAACCACTTTCCCCCCTTGAAAGTGAGTTTATGAAAATGGTGCTTTCTAAAGCGGGTCAGCTTGTTGTTGTAAAAGACGGGTATATTCCTCTGCCTGCCAATGTTGCCGCAAAAGAATTGGCTAAATTAGCCAAGTAACGATTAATAATAATAAAGTTCTTCCCTTCCTTAAGTATAATTACACCCCGCTTCGGCGGGGTTTTATTTACATGGACGTAATGTATGTCGTTTGTGCAGGATGCACACAAACGACCTTTCCATGGATGGACTTATGCCGTGAAGGACAGGAGTCCGAGAACGGCGCCTCACAGTAGCCTCGATGCTAAATCAGGACGCACACAAACGACCTTTTACATGGATGAACGGCCATGATTTGTGTTCCAGACAAATCATAAGCGCCTACTTCCCTGTAGGCGATGCCGCGGGCGCAGGGGCCTCGGCACCCCTTGTAAGGGTCTGCACAGACACACCGTCCCCCTGAACCAGAGATTTCATCACTTTATATCCATCTTGTAACAAGACTGTCATAAACCAATTCTAGAATGGCGGCATGGACACAGATAACATTACAATTGACACATTGCGCCACGATTTTAATTCTCCAGCCTCGCTGAATTATCGTAAGTGGCGTCATATCAAGGATGTCGTCACGCGCTATTTAATGGCGCTTGGTGGAATTAGTGTCATATTTGCTATTGTGCTAATCGCTTTTTATTTGTTGTATGTCGTAATTCCCATGTTTAAGTCTGCAGAGATAGAGCGTATCGCAGCTTATTCTGTTCCGGGCGGCAGCAACAGCGACACACTTTTTTATGCTATGGAAGAGCAACGCGAAGTTGGTTTGCGCGTTACTGATCAGGGTCAGGCAATATTTTTTAGTACAGCAAATGGGGAAATTCGGGAAATTTTTGACCTCCCTATCCCTGCCGGCACCGCTATCACTACTATCGCTAATGGTGATTTCACTCAAAGGATGATTGGCTTAGGTCTGTCAGATGGCAGCGCGCTACTTTTCCAACATAACTACAAAGTCACTTTTCCAGAGGACGTGCGTTTAATAACGCCTGAAATCTACTACCCGTTTGGTAATGAGACAATCCCGCTTAATGTGCTCGGGGATCCAATAGAGCATCTTAGTATTCAGTATGATGGTGAGCAGGCCACACTATTAGCTCATGGAACGGATGCTAATATAAAATTGCTTAACCTTACAAAAGAAGAATCTATGTTAAGTGATGAAATTGAGATTCTTCGTGAAAATAGTCTTATTACACTAGATACAGTTAGTGTCGTTAGTTTACGAGCTGATATAGAACAGCGCGAGCTTTATGTGGCTGATGAAACTGGGAATATCTATTATTACGATATCAGTAATAAAACAAACCCTCGTCTTGTTCAAAAGGTTACTGCTGTTGATGCTGGTATCAGTATTACGGCCATTGAATTTTTAGCCGGAGGTATTTCACTTTTAGTTGGAGACGCTAGCGGTCAGATTGCGCAATGGTTTCCGGTCAGAGATGCTGAAAACAATTACACGCTTCAAAAAATAAGATCATTTAATAAACAGAAGTCGGCAATTACGGCGATTGCACCTGAATATTCACGAAAGGGTTTTGTGGCGATTGATGAAAGCGGTGAGATGGGTATCTATCATACCACTGCGCATCGCACAGTATTACTCGAGCAAATTGATAATCATGCATTAAATGCCATCAGCGTAGCGCCACGCGTGAATGCTGCATTGGTAGAAAATGAAAATAAGGAGGTTCAATTTTGGCATTTACATAATGAGCACCCGGAAATTTCTTGGCAATCAATTTGGGGCAAGGTCTGGTATGAGAGCCGTGATAAACCGGAATATATCTGGCAATCATCTTCGGCAAGTAGTGACTTTGAACCAAAATTCAGTCTGACACCACTAGCCTATGGTACTTTCAAGGCTGCATTTTATGCGATGATGTTTGCTATTCCATTGGCAATCCTTGGGGCCATGTTCACTGCTTATTTCATGGCGCCAAAGATGCGTCAGGTCGTTAAGCCGACGATTGAAATCATGGAGGCGTTGCCGACAGTTATCCTTGGTTTCCTAGCGGGTCTTTGGTTGGCTCCTTTTGTTGAACTGCACTTACCAGGCATGTTTATTATGATGTTGTTGGTGCCACTGAGTATTCTGCTCGCTGCGGTAGCTTGGGAGTTTGTTCCTGGTAACGTCAGGAATATGGTTGCCGAAGGATGGGAAGCCGCATTACTTATCCCGGTCATTATCATAGCTGTAATCATTTCAGTTCACGTCAGCTCGCCGATAGAAAACATGTTCTTTGGCGGCAACATGCCATTATGGTTAAGCCGGGAAATGGGTATCACATACGATCAAAGAAATTCAATGGTGGTTGGTTTTGCAATGGGTTTTGCTGTTATTCCAACCATCTTTTCTATTAGTGAAGATGCTATCTATAGTGTGCCCAAGCATTTAACAACCGGCTCATTAGCATTGGGTGCGACCTCATGGCAAACCATGGTCAGGGTAGTTTTATTAACAGCAAGTCCAGGAATTTTTTCTGCCATTATGATTGGTTTGGGTCGAGCCGTGGGCGAAACGATGATAGTGGTAATGGCAACGGGTAATACAGCTATTATGGATATGAGTATCTTTGAAGGTTTTCGCGCAATGTCAGCAAACATCGCGGTTGAAATGCCGGAAACAGAAGTTGATAGCACGCACTATAGAATCTTATTTCTTGGCGCGTTGGTTTTATTTGCCGTCACTTTTTTCTTAAACACGATTGCAGAAATCGTTCGACAACGCTTACGTAATAAATACAGCTCACTGTAATGAAAATACAAATAAAAAACTGGTTCGATTCGGGAAAACCATTTGTATGGTTGAATGCAGGAGCAGTTTCTGTCTCTGTTGTAATGGTGGTTGGCCTTATTGCTTTAATTGCTGTTCGTGGGCTCGGGCATTTCTGGCCTGCTAATGTCGCTGTGTTTGATTATTATTCGGCACCTGATGACAGCCCCATCCATTTAATGGGCGAATTTGTCGATGAAGAAAAAGTGTCACGTTCACGAGCGGGGAACCCTGATTATGAAGGTGCCACAATCCAGCGTAATTTAATCAAGACGGGTAATAGAGATATTTCTGGACTGGATTTTCGTTGGATTCTTGATGCTGGCATAAAGAATGAATCCTTTCCTGAAGATGCGATGATCGTTGAACGTCGTGAATGGGGTAACCTCTATGGCTTTCTAGTAAGTATGGATTTAGATGGAAAGCAGTTCACGGCAGGTGACGACCTTTGGCAAAAATTCCAGCAAACGATTACAGACAACAATGAAATTTTTGATGAGATACGACACATTGAGAAAGATCTGATTGGCGGTATTAACTACGAGATGGAGCGGTTACGCTTGAAGCAGCGTGGTCTTGAATTAAGAGAAGAGGCTACACTAGAAAAAATCAAAGCGCTTGATGATCAACGAAATGTATTGCAGCAGGAATACAATAGTTATACGGGTGAACTGGAAAGACTTTACGGCATTTTGAATGGTTCCAGCTTTATAGCGAGAACTGCAGCAGGAAAAGAAGTAAAAGTCGATTTCGCAAAGATCGTTCGTGCCTATCAACCAAATGCTATGAATGTATTTGGCAAGATGAGTTTTTATGTCGAAAAACTCTGGGAATTTTTATCCGACGATCCACGTGAAGCTAATACCGAAGGTGGTATCTTTCCAGCCATATTTGGCACTGTATTAATGGTTATGATTATGGCCGTGATGGTTACACCGTTTGGAGTAATTGCTGCAGTCTATCTTCGGGAATATGCGACCCAGGGACCTACTACTCGACTGATTCGAATTGCGGTTAATAATCTGGCTGGCGTGCCATCGGTTGTGTACGGTGTATTTGGACTTGGATTTTTTGTCTATTTTCTAGGTGGCTCTATTGATCAGTTGTTATTTCCCGAATCATTACCCGCCCCGACTTTTGGTACACCGGGATTATTATGGGCTTCGTTAACTTTGGCTATCCTGACGGTCCCGGTTGTGATTGTCGCAACAGAAGAAGGTTTGTCTCGCGTACCGCGCGCCATTCGTGAAGGCAGTCTGGCTTTGGGTGCAACCAAAGCAGAAACCATGTGGCGAACAGTGTTACCGATGACCGCATCAGCCATGATTACCGGTTTAATCCTGGCTGTTGCAAGAGCCGCAGGTGAGGTTGCTCCATTGATGTTGGTGGGCGTGGTTAAGTTAGCACCTTCACTCGGTCTTGATGGTAATGCGCCCTTCCTGCATCTTGACAGAAAATTTATGCATCTTGGTTTCCATATTTACGATGTGGGTTTTCAAAGCCCGAATGTAGAGGCTGCCAGACCATTAGTCTATGCAACAGCTTTTTTACTGGTCGTATTAATTATCATCTTAAACCTGACAGCTATACGAATTCGTAATAGTCTTAGGGAGAAATACCGTGCAGCAGAACAATCCTAATACAGCAGAAAAAATTGATGAACAGGCAGAGGAAACAGCAGTGACTGAATCAGATACACCGACAAAAACCCATGCGATTGATATGAGCAGCATTATCAAGCCTGGTGTTGAAGCGAAACTTGCTGATGAAAAAGTATGTATTGAGGTCAGTAATTTTAATCTGTTTTACAGTGGTTCTCAGGCACTGAAAGATATTAGTTTAACTATCCCGGAGAAAAAGGTTACCGCATTTATTGGGCCGAGTGGCTGTGGTAAGTCGACATTATTACGCTGCTTTAACAGAATGAATGACCTGATTGATGGTGTGACTATTGATGGCACTATCAAACTTGAAGGTAACGATATCTTTGATAAGAGTATCAATGTTGCGGATCTTCGTCGACGCGTAGGTATGGTTTTTCAAAAACCGAATCCTTTCCCTAAATCAATTTATGAAAATGTGGCTTACGGTTTACGTATTCAGGGCATAAAAGATCGACGTACGATTGATACAGGAGTTGAAAGGTCATTGAGAGGCGCTGCACTTTGGGATGAAGTTAAAGATCGTCTGGATGATTTGGCGATGGGTTTATCCGGCGGACAACAACAACGACTGGTTATTGCACGTGCCATTGCGATTGAGCCGGAGGTAATTCTTCTGGATGAACCGGCGTCGGCACTGGATCCAATTTCAACCTTGAAGATCGAAGAATTGATTTATGAATTAAAAGACAAATATACAATTGTAATAGTGACACATAATATGCAACAGGCTGCTCGAGTATCGGACTATACGGCTTATATGTATATGGGTGAAATGATTGAGTTTAATGATACGAGTACTTTATTTACTAACCCAAATGAAAAAATGACAGAAGATTATATTACTGGACGTTATGGATAATGATGTTTCCAGAGGAGAACGCTAATGAAAAATAGTGTAGTAAGTCAGCATATCTCAAAACAGTTTGATGATGAACTGGAGAATGTTCGCGGTAAGGTGCTTGCTATGGGGGGGCTGGTTGAGCAACAACTTAATAATGCGATCAAATCACTGGTTGGTGGTGATCTGGATTTGGCCTCATCAGTTGTTGATACCGAGGTTCAGGTTAATTCTTATGATGTATCAATCGATCAGGAATGTACAAAAATTCTGGCGAGACGCCAACCTGCAGCAAGCGATCTACGATTAGTTATGGCGATTACTAAAACGATTACTGATCTTGAGCGTGTTGGTGATGAAGCGGAAAAGATTGCCAAAATGGGGATTGAACTTGCAGATAAACATGGTCCCAAGTCTTATTACATTGGTATAAATGCAATGGGCAATCTGGTGAGTCGTATGTTACATGATGCGCTGGATGCGTTCGCACGAATGGATTCAAAAAAAGCTGTAGAAGTCGCTGGCAAGGAACTTGAATCAGACGATCAATACGTCGCAATTCTGCGGCAACTTATTACTTACATGATGGAAGATCCAAGGAATATTAGTGGTGCGCTGGATGCCGTTTGGGTTGCTCGAGCATTAGAACGTATTGGCGACCACTCGAGGAATATCTGTGAAAATATAATCTATCTTGTAGAAGGTAAAGATGTTCGCCACACTAGTATTAAATACATGGAAGAGATTGTTTCAGATCACTAGTTTCATACTAATCTGGAATTAAAGTTAGCTAAATACGGCTGACAAGATATAGAAAAATATTATTGCCAATATTCCGCCCGCGGGTAGTGTAATAATCCAGGACATAAATATTGAACCGATCATTCTAAGGTTTAAGGCAGAGATCCCGCGTGCAAAGCCAACGCCCAGCACTGCGCCCACAAGAGTATGGGTTGTTGAAATTGGTATACCTGTTCCCGATGCCAACACTACAGTGGTCGATGCTGCGAGTTCTGCGCAAAAGCCACGACTAGGTGTTAGATCCGTGATACCTGAACCCACCGTCGCAATGACTTTATGACCATACATTAATAGTCCGGCAACAATTCCTACTCCACCGAGCAATAATATCCATATTGGCATAGCAGATTTTTGTCCGATTTCACCACCGCTTGTAACGATACTAACAATGGCTGCTACTGGACCTACCGCATTGGCGACATCATTTGAGCCATGTGCAAAGGCCATTGCGCAAGCAGTGAAGACCATTAATACACCAAAAACCAGTTCAACATTATGGAATTGGTATGACGGGTTTTCTTCTTTGTCGAACTTAATCTTTCTTATTAGAACTGCGCCAACAATCGCACAAACCAGACCTATGATGATACTGATGACGTAACATTGAGTTTTTGATAGTTCGAGCCCGATATGTTTTAAGCCTTTAAACATTGTGACTAGCGAGATCATTGAGCCGGTTAGAAAAATATAACCAGGGACGTAGCGCTTGGCATTTTTCATAGGATCAGTTGTGTCGAGAATCAATTTTTGCACACTGCGAAATAACGCATAGGCCACTGTGCCGGCAATCACGGGCGAAATGACCCAACTTGCGGCAATTGATCCAACTTTTCCCCATTTGACCGCTTCGATGCCTATGCCTACTGCTGCAAAGCCGACAATAGCACCGACTATGGAATGGGTTGTTGATACGGGTAAACCATAGCGTGTTGCGATCAGTAGCCATATCCCAGCAGCCAACAAGGCCGCCAGCATACCAAAGACAAGTAAATCTGGCGTGCCTGAGAGTAGCTCGGCATCAATTATACCTTTTCGGATGGTTGAAGTGACTTGACCACCTGCAAGAAAGGCGCCTGCAAATTCAAAAACAGCGGCAACCACAACCGCACGTTTAAGTGTAAGTGCCTTCGAACCCACTGATGTTGCCATCGCATTTGCAACATCATTTGCACCTATACCCCAGGCCATGAATAGGCCAAAGCAGCCCGCCAATATAAGATATATTGTTGTATGTTCCATTGTTTTTATTATTATTTTGCCAGCATTAACTGTAAACGGTTGCCGGTGCTTTGTGCTGTATCTGCCAGATCTCCAGTCCATTCGATGATTTTGTAGATAAACATAACGTCTATTGGTGGTAGCGTTTGTTCTGTTTTATAAAGATCTGCCCGCAAACCCACCTGAATTTCATCGGTTTCACCTTCGATGATATGTAAATCTTCAATCATTTTTTTGACGCGTACTGCCTCATCACCGCGAAAACCCGTTACCACCAGTTCGTCCAGTTCATTGATAGCGACCTGAGCTTGACGAGTGGCATCAATGCAACGTTTAAGAAACTCCATATAACCACCACTGATGGCCGCAGGTAGCGACATTTTTCTGCCCAGTGTTAAGCCTGAAATATCTTTGGCCTTATTAGCGATGTGATCTTGTAAATCCAGTACTTCTAATACGTCTCTTCGATCAATCGGCATGAAAAGGCTGGTAGGAAGGTTAAGGCGTAACTCATTTTTAATTTCGTCGGCTTCATGTTCGAGTTTTACAAGTTCAGCCTGAGTACTGGCCGCCTGTTCCCAGTTGTTATCGATGACCGATTCAAAATACGGAATTAATTGTTCGACGCATAACACAACTTTATCAATGTGCTTCTGTAAAGGAGTGACTGGAGAACTGCCAAAAATACGGGAGAAATAGTTAGATTGAGCCATTATTGATATATCCTGACATTTGTAACTATCTTGTTAAGCCATTATTCATATGCATATATTCTAAATAATCAATTCGTGGTTTTTCATAAAGCTGTAATATAAAAAATCTAAACTGTAATAATGGGTGATTGTATGCTGCAAAGAGGGTTAGTGTACAGGGCGAATAGTCTTCTTACATCAATACAGCCTTATTGGTCAGGTTCTCAGATAAACTTGATTTGTATCAAAATGAATAATTCAGACAGGAGTATCATAAGCAGATGGTAGACCAATTTATTAAATATGAATTCTAATGGATGATATTAATTTAAAATTACCCGAACTCTATATTAATAGAGAATTGAGCTTATTGGAGTTCAATCGTCGTGTATTTGAGCAAGCCAAGGATGTAAATAATCCATTACTGGAGCGACTTCGTTTTCTCTGTATTGCCAGTACTAATCTGGACGAATTCTTTGAGATCCGCGTCGCTGGTTTAAATGAACAGGTCAAATATGGGTCTGTGCAAACTGGCGAGGACAATCTGACCGCTGTTGAAATCCTGAAAAAGATTAGTGAAATAGCACATGAATTGGTAGATGAACAATATAAAATACTGAACGAAGTGCTCATTCCTGAGTTGGCTAAAGAAAAAATCCGTATCTTGCGTCGAGCACGATGGAAACCAAAATTATCACTTTGGGTTAAGCGTTATTTTAATCGAGAATTAATTCCCATCCTGAGTCCGATAGGCCTGGATCCATCACATCCCTTTCCGCGTGTCCTAAATAAGAATCTTTATTTTATAGTAACGCTGGAAGGCAAAGATGCTTTTGGTAGAGAAAGTGGTTACGCGATAGTGCAGGCACCGCGTTCCCTGCCCCGGGTCATCGAAGTACAGAAGGAACATGCTTCAAAGACACATGACTTTATTTTGCTATCTTCTGTCTTGCATGCGCATGTTGGTGAACTCTTCCCGGGAATGAAGGTAAAAGGCTGCTATCAATTTCGGGTAACACGAAACAGTGACTTATTTTTTGATGATGAAGAGATTGATGATCTCTTACGCGCGTTGGAAGGTGAATTGCCTTCACGGCGCTATAACGATGCAGTACGTCTTGAAGTTGCGGATAACTGTCCAGAAGAGATCAGTCAATTTTTGCTGGATCAATTTAAATTGTCTCCCGAAGCACTCTATACTGTTAACGGGCCGGTAAATCTAAATCGTTTACTACAATTACATGATTTGGTTGACCGTCCGGATCTTGTTTATCCTGGTTTCACACCAGACATTCCACCTCGCTTGTTAAAGACAAATAATATTTTTGACACGTTACATAATGGCGATATTTTACTTTCACACCCATTCCAGTCCTTTGCCCCGGTAGTAGATTTTTTACGTCAAGCGGCAATGGAGCCTGATGTACTATCTATTAAACAAACCTTGTACCGAACCGGTGATGATTCTGCCATAGTAAAAGCATTAAAAGATGCTGCGCGTAGTGGCAAAGAAGTAACCGTCGTAATTGAGTTACTTGCACGATTTGATGAAGAGGCCAACATTGAGATGGCAACTGATCTGCAAGAAGCCGGTGCGCATGTTGTGTATGGTGTTGTGGGTTATAAGACTCATGCCAAGATGATTATGGTTGTGCGTAGAGAAGGTCGAGCACTGCGCCGCTATGTACACCTCGGTACCGGTAACTATCATGCTCGAACTGCGCGACTTTATACTGACTATGGTTTGCTGACTGCTGATCAGGCTGTTGGTGAAGATGTTAATAAACTCTTTCATCAAATGACCGGCCTTGGTAGAGCGACAAAATTAAAAAAACTATTACAATCACCTTTCAGCTTACATAAAGCAATCCTTGACTATATTCGCCAGGAAATAAAGAACGCTAAAGCGGGTAAAGAAGCGCGGGTTATTGCCAAAATGAATGCCTTGGTAGAACCGGAAATCATTCGTACTTTATATGAGGCATCCATGGCCGGAGTAAAAGTCGATCTGATTATTCGTGGTATTTGTTGTCTAAGGCCGGGTATAAAAGGTATTTCTGAAAATATTCATGTACGTTCAATCATCGGTCGTTTTCTGGAGCATACTCGTGTTTACTATTTTCATAATGATGGTAATCCAAATTTGTATTGCGCCAGTGCTGACTGGATGCCGAGGAATCTGTTTCATCGAGTAGAGGCGTGTTTTCCAATAGAAGAAAAACGACCGCGGGATCAGATTATTAAATATGGATTGTTAAATTATCTTTCTGATAATACACAGGCATGGGTATTGCAGTCTGATGGAAGTTATCGTCACGTCAAACCGGGTAATGCAAAACCAAGGTCAGCACAACAGTTTTTACTTGAGCAGTATTCTTAAGGATTAACTGAATATCAATCGATAATCTGTTACTGAAAGATAGTTTGCCTCAGTTTCAAGATCGGCCTCTGTCAGAGGATGATCGGACAACCATTTTTCCAGAAAATACAATTCAATAGTATTTTCTTTTATTTTGATATTTATTTCAGGAACCTTTATCACATTACGGCTACGATTCAAAACTACTGCCAGTCGCAATATAATTATTAACTTTAGCAGTTTCTTTTTAACTTCTTCGGGGACTGCGTTAAAAAGATCCAGTGCTATTTTTCTACGGTGTAATCGAACCAGGACACTTAACAAGTTTTGTTCCTGTCGAGAGAACCCCGGCATATCAGAATTACTTAATAGATATGCAGCGTGCTTATGGTATTGGTTATGGGCGATGGCTAAACCAGCCTCATGTAAACATGCTGCCCATCGAAGCATTTTTAAATCTTCAGTTTTATCGAGTTGCCATACACTTTTTACACTTTTGAATATCTGTTTGGTTGTTTTCTCAACACGTTTGGCATGGTCCATATCGACACTGTATCGTTTCATCAAACGATCAACAGTTCTATCACGAACATCCATATCGTGCTGACGTTCTATCTGGTCAAATATTAAGCCTTCCCGCAACGCACCTTCTGAATATTCCATAGACACTATTTCGAGCGCTTCAAATACAGCCGCTAACACAACGACGCCACCTACAAACACAGGCAGACGATTTGATGCTAGCGTAGAAAAATTAATTTTGTCTATATGGCCACATGTAATAAGTGATTTTTTAAGTACCGACAAAGATTCAGGGGTTATCACCGAGTCGTTCCAGCCTTCAGCGATAACAACATCCAGGATTGCACGGATTGTGCCTGAGGTACCTATGGCTTTATCCCAGCCATAAGCTTGATAGATCGCTTGTACATTCTCCAGTTCCTGAAGTGCGGCAATATGCGCTTTACGCATGCGTTTGGCAGTGATCTCACCGTCTTTGAAGAATCGTTTGCTAGTGTTTACACAGCCCATAAACAAACTCTCTGTAATATCAGTGTCAAACCCTTTTCCAATGATCAATTCAGTGCTGCCGCCGCCAATGTCGACTACCAGACGTTTATCTATATCATTGAAAATTGTATTTGCCACACCAAGATACACGAGGCGCGCCTCTTCACGGCCCGATATTATCTCGATTTTATGACCGAGTGCGATATTAGCTTTAGCGAGAAACTCAGCGCCGTTTCTGGCCTGTCGCAGTGTGTTGGTTCCTACCGCACGTATATTTGAAGCAGGGATGGTCTTGATGCGTTGACCAAATTTAACCAGACATTGCAATGCTGTTTCCATTGCTTCATCACTTAGAAATCTGTTTTCATCAAGGCCCCCTGCTAATCGGACCATTTCTTTAATACGATCAACAATCAGAGCTCGACCATCGACCACGTTTGCTACAATCATATGAAAGCTATTTGATCCAAGATCAACAGCAGCATAAGTTTCGTTAGAATTCGACAAAATCTGATTTAATTTAAATAGTGATGATTGTTAGGATGATCTATTCTTTGAGATTGTTTAATACGAAAATGTAGCATAGTTTCAAGATTATTAATTGAGAAATTTTTATGGGATTTTATTTATACATTATGCGTCATGCCAAGTCTGATTGGTCTGGTCCTGACACAGCAGATTTTGATCGACCAATAAATCAACGTGGCCGAAAAAATGCAAAACGGATTGGTCGGTGGATGTTGGAAAATGGTCATGTTCCCGAAAAAGTAATCTCATCCCCCGCCATGAGAGCAAGGGAAACTAGTCATTTAGTAACCAAACAATTAAAAAGCGCATCAATAACACTGATGTACGATAAGGATCTTTATCTCGCCAGTTTTGATACGCTAATTGAGTGTGTACAATTATATAAAAGTGATTGTAATAGTTTAATGCTGGTTGCGCATAATCCGGGATTGGAGCAACTATTAAATTACTTATTGCGTAAATCCAGGGTGGGGGCGTCTAAAAGCCTAGCGATGACGACCGCTAATCTGGCTATTTTTGAATACAGCGATGATAGCTTCAACCCTGAAATAGATAAAAATGAGTTGTTAGAATTTGTTAAGCCGAAAGAGCTGGATTAGGGTTATACCGGTTTTTCAGCCACGACATAAGCTATCCAGCCGGCATCAGCATCGCCTTCTGTTTCAGGTATAAATTCACCGTTACCTTCTCCATCATCATCGGCCTGTTCCCAGTAAACCGTTGCTTTGAAACCAGCCTCGCTTAGCATGTCCAGAATTTCTGGCATAGTCCAGACTCGCCATTCATATGTGAATGCCTTCATCATTTTCGAACCATCTTTGAACTTAAAGTGAATATGATTTATCGCTATTCCATTTATTGGGTTATATCTGCTTTGATCCCAGATATAAGTAAAATTTTTCTGTTTAGTCTTCTCTTTCAATTCTTGATACGCTTCATAACCACCATACGCATCAAGAAAAAAAATACCGTCATCAACTAAAGCGTCATGAATACGTTTAAAATATTCAATGGTTAATTTACGTTCTTTTAATAACCAATAACTAAAGTTCATAGCGAGTACAATATCAACCGGCTCAGTCTGTATAGTCATTACATTATCGTTAAGCACGGAGATTCGCTTCGTCTGTTCAGGAGTTAGTTTGGCAATATTATGATCTTTTCCCCACTGCAAAACGTCATCATCAAGATCGACACAGATTGCTGTATTTGTCTTACGACGTTTTATCCATTCACATGATGTATTTGCTGTCCCACAAAAATCTTCTCTTAATGAATGAGCCTTTCGTTTGCGTAGTTTGGTAAAGGTTGTATCAACAAAATCAATCTCTGACTCTACACATTGTACCGACTCTTGATAGCAGATATGTTTATCAGCCAGATCTGCCATTGTAGGAACGGATGTTTGCGGGGATTTATTTTTATTATTTTTTGAAGCCATGTTGATTACCGTTAAGATAGAGTGAATATAACTTATTATTGTTTAGTAATTAATAAAACGGAATTATAACGAATAGTACTGATTCAGGTTAACATATATTACTTTTATTACAGATTGGTGAAATTTATCAAATGAATTGGTGGGGAAAAATACTGGGTGGCGCCTTTGGCATGATGATCGGTGGACCTATCGGCGCCCTGTTGGGTGCTGTTATGGGACACAATTTCGATAAAGGTTTATCTCAAACAGCAAATCAGACCAGCTTTGGTCGACAAGAACGCACGCAGACAATGTTTTATACTGCGACCTTCTCGGTGATGGGACACGTCTGTAAAGCCGATGGCCAGGTGACGAATGAAGAAATCGCCCTTGCCAAACAGGTTATGCAGCAAATGGACATGGATGCTTCGCAACGCAAAGCTGCCATCGGTTTATTTAACGAAGGGAAGAAGGATGGCTTTCCATTAAACGATGTCATTAACCAATTTAAACAAGAGATAGGTTTCAGGCCAAACCTGTTAAGGATGTTTATTGAGGTACAGATCATGGCAGCTTATGCCGATGGTGTTATGCACCCGGCAGAAAAAGTTGTTTTATTAAAGATTTGTCAGTCACTCAATATCTCCAAACATGAGTTCGATCATCTTTGTGCAATGATCGGAGGTATGGGTAGCGCTTCATCGGGTGCAGGACGAAAAGATGGATCCCCTTCTTTGAAACAGGCTTATGCTATACTGGACGTAAAAGAATCTGCCAACAGCAGTGAAATCAAAAAAGCCTATCGCCGTTTATTAAGTCAACATCATCCAGATAAACTGGTTGCAAAAGGACTGCCTGAAGAAATGATGAAAGTTGCCGCCGATCGAACTCATGAAATAAGAAAGGCATATGAGGTTATTAAAGAGGCTAAAAAGTTTTAGTATTTCGAATTATTTTGCCGTTATTTACCAAATTGATAATTATATTTACAACTTCAGTTATCTGCCTTGTTATATCTAATTTATTTTGAATCCGACTCCCAATGTTCTCCCTCAATAATATTGCCGGAATCCGTTTTTTGAGTATTAATCCGGGATTGAATGAAGTTGATTAGAAATGTTTGCGCGATATGGTGACGCAAGGCAGGGATCAAGACAAGAAAGCCGAAAATATCGGTAAAAAAACCGGGGGTTAGTAGTAGCGCACCTGCAACGAGCAACATTAATCCTTCTATGAGTTCTGTTGCTGGCAGGTTTCCCTGATCCATATTCGTCTGCACTTTCATGAGTGTGGATAATCCCTGCTGGCGTAATAATGCAGCGCCAAGCACGGCCGTTCCTATCACAAGCATTATTGTATATGCAGCACCTACGACTTTACCTATTTCGATAAGGATTGTGATTTCGACCAGAGGTACTATCAGGAATAGAATAAATAATATTTTAAACAAAATGGTGAAGCTCCAACGCTTATTTGATTAGCTGATGTGGCATTATTATTGATGTGGGGGCAGAATACTAATATACAAGTCGAAAGTATCAGAACTTGACTTTATTAGACTTACCGAAAAATAATTATGAGTAAAAAAACCGAATATTTACTAGTGATAACAAACTGTCCTGGCTCTATAACAGCAAAAAATATTGCTCAGGATTTGGTTACGGAAAAACTGGCGGCTTGCGTTAATATTATTCCTGGCGTCCAGTCGTTTTTTTCATGGGTTGGGAAAGTGGATAAGGCAAATGAACATATGCTTGTTATTAAAACGACGTTAGCGTCCTATAATGTTCTTGAAAAGCGAATCAAAAAACTCCACCCGAACGAACTTCCGGAAATTATAGCTGTCCCTATTCAAGCAGGTTCTGCCGAATATCTGAATTGGATCAGCAAAAACACCGGAAAATCATGACATCATTTTTTAAGCCACTATTTTTTGTTGTCCTCCTGTTTTCATCTACCGTATATGCGGGTGAAACAGGCGGCAAATTAAGCGATCTTTTTTCATTTCAAGCATCATCATCAGACAATGAAATCCTGGATCCGGAGATCGCCTTTCAGGTTGATACTGAAGTTCTTTCAAACAAGCAATTGAGTTTTAATTGGCAAATTGAGCCGGGTTACTATCTTTATAAAAATAAATTTAAAGTTACGACAGATAATCCTGATGTGATTTTGGGCGACTTTAAATTTCCAGTCGGTAAAGTTAAAGCCGATCCTGCTTTTGGTCAGGTCGAAGTCTATTACGGCCGAAATAATGCTGTGGCTACACTAGCTTTTAACGAGGCGGCATTATCGGAATTTAATGTGAATGTAGCTTATCAGGGCTGCAAGGAAGATTCTGTTTGTTATCCACCCATCAAGAAAACGTTACTTGTTAAAGTGCCTACAGCATTTGATCAATTACCTAACGTTAGTGTTGCAACCCGGGCTCCTCTGATTTCAGAGCAAGATTCGATTACTCAAAAATTAAAAGACAAAAATCTGTTTATTAATATGTTTTCATTTTTTGTCTTCGGTTTATTGTTATCGTTAACGCCTTGTGTTTTTCCAATGATCCCGATTTTATCCGGCATTATTGTTGGTGAAGGCGTTCGAATAACACGCACAAGAGGTATTGCTCTTTCATTAAGTTATGTTGTGGCGATGGCGTTAACCTACGCGGTGCTTGGCGTTTTTGCCGGCATGTTTAGTCTTAATTTACAGGCGGCTTCACAAAATATTTGGGTATTAACTTTATTTAGTGGTGTGTTTGTCTTCCTTGCCTTATCCATGTTTGGATTTTATGAATTGCAATTGCCCACAAGCTGGCAAAGCAAACTATCGGCGGGTCAGACACGGGCAGGTAAAGGCACATTAAAAGGTGCTGCTGTTATGGGAGTCTTATCAGCTATTATTGTAGGCCCCTGTGTAGCTCCGCCACTTGCTGGTGCATTGCTCTATATTAGTCAGACTGGTAATGCTGCTCTGGGTGGTCTTGCCTTGTTTGCTATGGGTTTAGGGTTTGGTGTGCCTTTATTAATCATAGGCGCTACCTCGGGAGAACTACTGCCACGAGCCGGCGCATGGATGGAAGCCATTAAGAAGGTTTTCGGCGTTATCATGCTGGGTGTAGCAATATGGTTTCTGGAACGTGTTCTTCCCGAAGCTATTGTATTGATACTCTGGGCAGCATTATTTATTTCTACAGCTATTTTCATCGGCGCCATGGATCGAATTGATGTAGCAACGACTCATTGGCAGCGTTTATGGAAAGGTCTGGGTCTGGTTATGCTTGTTTATGGCATTGTTTTAATCGTCGCTGCTGCTAACGGCAGTGGAACTGTATTAAGGCCGTTTACTAAAGAAGGTAAACAGCTATCAGCAGCAGTTTTGCCTTTCAAATACGTGTCTAACCTTGATGAGTTAGATGTCGAGTTGCAACAAGCACAACTTGAAGGAATGCCGGTCATGCTCGATTTTTATGCAGACTGGTGTGTCGTTTGTAAGGAAATGGAAGTGTATACATTTAGTGATCCACTGGTGCAAAAGACATTAGCGCAATTTACATTACTTAAAGTTGATGTCACCAACAATGATGAGCATCACAAGGCATTTTTAAAACAATTTGATCTGTTTGGCCCTCCAGCAACACTATTTTTTAATGTCGATGGCACAGAAATAAAATCTCACCGCCTGGTAGGGTTTGTGAAGGCAGATGCATTTGTTGCGCATCTAATGCAGGCGCTGACTTTATGAAGCAGTGGCAACTGGTTTGTATTGCAGGTGTTATCGCATCCGTGTCAGCTGTTGGAGGTTACCAGTTACAGCAAACACTAAAACCCGGCAAGCAACCCAAGGTCGTGACTGAAAAAAAACTCCCTCCAAAAGAAGTTGTCGGTACTAAAGCAGAAGAATTTAGTTTGTCAGATGTTGAAGGTGAAATTCGTCATTTGTCGGAATGGAAAGGCAGTGTCATTGCGATTAACTTTTGGGCAACCTGGTGTCCGCCATGTCTCGAAGAAATTCCGGAGTTTATTCAACTACAACACGCTTATGAGGCTCGGGGTTTACAATTTATCGGTGTTGCACTACAAGAGGCAGAAGAAGTCCGTGATTTTATCGAAGAATATAATGTTAACTATCCGTCATTGGTCGGCGGGGAAGACGTGATTGCTCTGGCAAAAAAAATGGGTAATAGTATCGGTGCCTTGCCATACACTGTTATCATCGATCGTAACGGCCAAATTGCTTTTACTCGACGTGGTCCGTTGTCAAAATCTGAAGCGGAATCAGTCATCCAAACACTCCTGTAAGTTCAAAAACAGTAAATAACAAGTTCGTATTTTCTTTTAAATACTGTTAACATCCCTAAAAAAGCGGTGATAATCGCTTAAAATACAAAAATAGAGTGTTTTCTGGGAGAATTTCTTGAAATTTCTGGTACTACATGGTCCGAATCTCAACCTTTTGGGAGAACGTGAGCCTGAGGTGTATGGCACTACGACTCTTGCTGAGATTGACTCGCGGTTAGTCGCTTTGGCTGACGGTAAGGGACATGAACTATCAGCATTCCAGAGTAATGCAGAGCATGAGTTAATTGATCAGATTCATGCGGCAAAAAAATCAGGTGTCGATTTTATATTAATCAATCCTGGCGCTTTCACACATACCAGTATCGCGATACGTGATGCAATGTTAGGAACAGATATCCCTTTTATAGAAGTACACTTATCAAATGTTTTTTCACGAGAAGAATTCAGACAGCATTCCTATCTGTCCGATATTGCCGTTGCCGTTATTAGCGGTCTTGGTGCTTATGGCTATGAACTTGCTCTGTCAGGTGCAGAGCGTCACTTACAATAATTAAATAGTATGGATATTAGAAAAGTAAAAAAATTAATAGAGCTGCTGGAAGAATCCGGTATAGCTGAAATTGAAATTCATGAGGGTGAGGAGTCTGTGCGTATTAGTCGTGGCTCTACCCTTGCCGCGCCCCAAACAATGATCCAGGTGCCACAATCTACTCAGGCGGGTGAAGCAGTAAAAATGCATCCAGCCTCTGAAGAGAGTACGCCTAAAGCTGATTTCGCTGATGAAGGTCATGTTGTCACCTCACCAATGGTAGGTATTTATTATTCTTCCCCCTCGCCTGAAGAACCTGAATTTGTAAGTCGCGGCAGCAGTATAAAAACGGGTGAAGTACTCTGTATTATTGAAGCGATGAAGATCATGAATCAAATTGAATCTGATGTGAGTGGTAAATTAATCAGGGCACTAGTCGAAAATGGTGAGGCTGTTGAATATGGTCAGCCTTTATTTATCATTGATCCATCTTAATTATAAACACACGATCAAATAGTCGTTTTTTCGTGTGAATTTATAGAGCACTTTATTCATCATGTTAGACAAAGTTGTAATTGCAAATCGAGGCGAAATTGCGCTTCGTATACTTCGCGCCTGTAGAGAGCTGGGTATTAAAACCGTTGCTGCTTATTCAGAGGCTGACCGTAATCAGAAACATGTTTTTCTTTCCGATGAGTCCGTTTGTATTGGTCCTGCTGCTTCAATAGATAGTTATCTAAATATTCCCGCAGTAATCAGTGCCGCAGAAGTGACTGATGCTGTCGCGATACACCCCGGTTATGGTTTCCTTTCGGAAAATGCCGATTTTGCAGAGCGTGTGGAACAGAGTGGGTTCATCTTTATAGGGCCCAGGGCAGAGACGATACGCTTGATGGGTGACAAGGTCTCGGCAATCAAGGCCATGAAAGAAGCAGGCATTCCTTGTGTACCAGGCTCCGACGGACCATTAGGTGATGATGCGGCTAAGTTAAAAAAGACAGCAAAAGAAATTGGCTATCCCGTAATTATTAAAGCTGCGGGTGGTGGTGGTGGTCGTGGTATGCGAGTTGTACATAGCGAAGCCAGTTTGCTCAAGTCAATCACATTAACGCGATCAGAAGCTGGTTCTGCTTTCGGTAATGATATGGTTTACATGGAGAAGTTTCTTGAACACCCTCGGCATATTGAAATACAAATTCTGGCAGACGAGCATGGAAATGTAATCTATCTGGGTGAACGTGATTGCTCCATGCAACGGCGTCATCAAAAAGTGATCGAAGAAGCCCCGGCCCCGGGGCTGGATGAAGTAACGCGAAAGAAGATTGGTGAACGCTGTGTTGAAGCATGTAAAAAAATTGCTTACCGTGGTGCTGGCACATTTGAATTTCTGTATGAAAATGGTGAATTTTATTTTATTGAAATGAATACGCGCGTTCAGGTTGAACATCCGGTGACAGAAATGATCACGGGCGTTGATATCGTTAAAGAACAGTTGCATATCGCTGCTGGAGAACCATTAAATTACAAACAAGAGGATATTAAGATTAGAGGGCATGCGATTGAGTGCCGGATTAATGCTGAAGATCCTGAAACGTTTATGCCATCACCCGGAACAATCGAGCATTATCATCCGCCAGGTGGTTTTGGTATTCGTGTCGATACCCATGTTTATCAAGGCTATAAAGTTCCTCCGCACTATGATTCCATGATAGGAAAATTAATTGCTCATGCAGAGACAAGAGAACTGGCAATAGCGAGATTATCAATGGCGTTGTCAGAAATCGTTATCGATGGGATAAAAACCAATATTCCATTACATCAGCGGCTTGCCAAGGATACCGCTTTTATGAAAGGCGGAACGGATATTCATTATTTGGAGAAGAAACTCGGTCTTAAATGATGAGCTGGCTTCAACTTGAACTTGAAACAAATCAAGCCAAAGCTGAAGAGCTCTCGGAATTACTTGAACAGTTAGGCGCAGTTTCCGTTTCATTAACAGCTTCGAGTAGTGAGCCCTTGTTTGATGTTGCTGTTCAGGATGTTTCAGAGAGTAAAACATTCTGGCAAAAGACACGTGTAGTCGCTCTCCTTCACCCTGATACAGATCTTGATATTATGCTGGTTTGTGTACGCGATCGTATTGGCGCAGAAAACATCTATCATCACAAAATCGAGTCTTTGAAAGATAAAGATTGGGTAAGTGAATTCAAGGCTGAACATCAACCTTTATTTTTTTCTAACCGTGTCTGTATTTGTCCTAGTTGGTGTGAACAAACCGATAATAATATTCCTACTATAATTCTTGATCCTGGCCTTGCATTTGGCACGGGCTCTCATCCGACGACCTCATTATGTGTTGAATGGCTTACTGAAAATGATCTGACAAATAAGGTTGTCATCGATTATGGCTGCGGTTCGGGTATTCTTGCCATGGTCGCTGCGTTATTGGGGGCTAAACAGGTTTATGCGGTTGATATTGATCCACAGGCAATACAGGCGGCGAGGGATAATATCGGTAGAAATGAATTAGCTAAAAAAATTGAAGTTGCTCATGTTGATGAGTGTTCATTGCCAGTTGCAGATATTTTGTTGGCTAATATTTTGATGAATCCTCTGAAGGAGTTAGCAGCTAAATTTTCAGATTTAACTCGTCCCCGCGGTGACATCATTTTATCGGGATTGTTGCATGTGCAGGCAGAAGAATGTTTGTCGGTATACTCAGGCTATTTTAATATAGATCCACCGGTTTTCGATTCAGAGTGGGCTCGTTTGCATGGTACGAAAATCTAATGTTTACAATTTGTCCTCAGTGTAAAAAACAGTTTCAATTATATGCAGAACATATTGCCGCTGCATCGGGGCAGGTCCGTTGCGGTTTTTGTAATACCCAGTTCAATGCGCTTGAGTATTTGCGTGATAAGCCCGTAACCCATCAAGAAAATTCAACGAGCGCACAAACAAGCTCGGGTTCTGAACAAGACATGCTTGTCGAACCCGAGTTTGATCTTTCAGAAGCTAATGAGGATGCAATTCTCGTTGCAGATAATGGTTTATTAAACACAATTGACGAAAGTAATAATGATCATGTCTATGAACCGGAGCCTGAGTTTGAGGTTTCCGAGACAGAAGGATTCGATCTGGGCGAGGCTAATAATGGTTCATCCAACACAACTGAAGATTCATATAGTGAATATGAGACGGCGTTTGATTTTCAGCGAATTAGTGGTGATTTTGCACAAGGAAAAATAACAGGCCAGGTTGAAGACTTAATAATCAGCTCCGATGAGAGCAATAAAGAACAGGAATTAAGCACGGCAATAAATGAAATTGGTGTTGAGATCCCTGATAAAGACATTGACAATAATACACCTGAATCAGTGGAAAGTTACGCTAGCGAAAGGCATCTTGATTTTCCCGATGCCGATGAACTCCTGGAAGAACCTTCGAAAAAAAGTAGTTGGGTATCAACATTTTTTTGGACAAGCACCTGTACCCTTGGATTGTTAGTCTTATTATCACAGTTGCTTTGGTTTAACAGAGATCAGGTGTTATTGAAATATCCGGAATTAATGCCTTACGCTAAACAGGTATGCAATAAACTGGATTGCAGAGTTATTCGTCAGCGAGATGCACGAGCTATTAAGTTGGTTAATCGTGATGTCCGTTTGCACCCCGATTATGAAGATACCTTACTTGTTAATGCCACAATGAATAATCAACTGGCGGTGCGTCAACCTTATCCTCGCGTACAGCTAACTCTGTTTGATACTTCGGGCGCATTATTGGGATATCGTGACTTTGCTCCCGGGGATTATCTTGATGCTAGTATTGACCTGGATGAAGGTATGCCGGTCAATATTCCGGTTCATTTTGTCCTTCAAGTTAGTGGACCAACGGCCGGCGCTGTCAGTTTTGAATTTCGTTTCCTTTAAAGCCACTGATTTTATTCAGCAAAAATAAGCCGCTTTCACATATAAAAATTAATCGTTATCATAAGCCATAATAAAAATTCGTAGTCCATTCTTTTCGTTTAAAGCGTAGTGGTTTCATGTTTATAGGGTCCCATAGACTTAAAAATAATCTGGTGCTTGCGCCAATGGCCGGTGTCACAGACCAACCTTTTCGGTTGCTGTGCCGTCAGTTGGGTGCAGGTCTGGTCGTTTCGGAGATGATCACGTCAAACCCCGGTTTGTTCCACACACGAAAAACCCAACTACGATTGATTAATAAAGATGAACCTGAGCCAAGGGCGGTTCAAATAGCAGGCGCAGACCCCTTGCAAATGGCTGAAGCTGCGATTTTTAATGTTGAGCAGGGTGCCGAGATAATTGATATCAATATGGGTTGCCCGGTCAAAAAAGTCTGTAATGTAATGGCGGGTTCGGCTCTGTTGAGGGACGAATCGTTAGTCACAGATATTCTTGAATCAGTGGTTAGGGCGGTTAAGGTGCCGGTTACATTAAAAATAAGAACAGGCTGGGATAAGGCCAACCGAAATGCTATCAATATTGCTAAAATTGCAGAATCATCCGGTATACAAGCACTTACTGTGCATGGTAGAACCCGTGCTTGTGCTTTCAATGGTGTGGCAGAACATGAGACTGCTGGCGAAATAAAATCCCGCGTTGCAATCCCGGTGATCGCTAATGGCGATATAACATCACCCGAGGCTGCCGCAGAGATTCTAAAAACATATCATGTTGACGCTATCATGATAGGTAGAGCCGCACAGGGTAATCCCTGGATTTTTAGAGAGATTGATCACTATCTGTCAACGGGTGAAAAACTTGACCCGCCAGATGCAACTGAAGTTTGTAACACACTGCTTGAGCATGTAGCGCACTTACATCAATATTATGGTGAAATTCAGGGTGTTCGTATCGCGCGTAAACACATAGGCTGGTACTGTAAACAGCGAAAAAATGCTCAGGCATTTCGCACCATCATAAATCGAATTGATTCCGCTAATGAACAATTATCCGTTTTGCAAAGTTTCTTTGAAGAACAACAGACATTAGCTGCATGATTAAAACAAAAATTAAAAAACAAACAGCAGCTGATCGTGGTGAAGCACCGGAGAAATGTCTGGCGGATAATGTTCAGCGAGCCATGGAAGCTTACTTTGATGACCTGGATGGGCATGAAGCAAGTAATTTGCATTCGTTATTTCTGGAAGAAGTTGAAAAACCGTTCTTCGAAGTCGTTATGAAATATACACAAGGGAATATTACACATGCTGCAAAATTACTCGGTCTAAATCGCGTGACTTTGCGAAATCGATTGAAAAAATACGAGCTGGATTAATCAGATTTTAATAGAACATCTTTCATTCATTCGAATGAATGCGACCAATAGGAATTAAAATGTTATGCCAACAGTAAAACGTGCGCTTGTTAGCGTGTCTGATAAAACGGGTATTGTTGATCTATGTAAAGAATTGAACGGTCTTGGTATCGGCATTCTCTCTACCGGCGGTACGGCAAAATTATTAGCTGAAAATAATATTGATGTTGTGGAGGTTTCTGATTATACCGGCTTTCCGGAAATGATGGATGGCCGCGTTAAAACCCTGCACCCAAAGATTCACGGTGGACTTTTGGGTCGGCGGGGAACGGATGATAAGGTCATGCAGGAACATGGGATTGATGCCATTGCTCTCGTAATTGTTAATTTATATCCGTTTGAACAAACGGTTAGTAAGCCAGATTGCACGCTGGCAGATGCAATAGAAAATATCGATATCGGCGGTCCGGCTATGTTGCGATCTGCAGCGAAGAATCATGCTTCTGTTGCTGTTGTGGTGGATACCGCAGATTACGATATTGTTTTAAAAGAATTGAAAGAAAATAATACCAGTATCAGTGATGCAACCCGTTTTCGTCTGGCGCAAAAAGTATTTGCGCACACTGCTAATTATGATGCGAATGTTTCAAATTATCTTGGCGCACTTGATGAAACGAAAAAGCCGTTAGATTTTCCCCTCACCTATTCCATGCAATTCAAAAAACGTCAGGAATTACGATATGGTGAAAACCCCCATCAGTCTGCGGCCTTTTATACAGAACCTAATCCACCTGCGGGAACTCTGGCCAGCTCAAGGCAAATTCAGGGGAAAGAACTTTCTTACAATAATATTGCTGATACGGATGCAGCACTGGAATGTGTTTTGTCCTTTAAAGAAACAGCCTGTGTCATTGTAAAACATGCCAACCCCTGTGGTGTTGCTGTTGGTAGCACTGTGCTTGAAGCCTATGAACGTGCTTATGCCACGGATCCTACATCAGCCTTCGGCGGTATTATCGCGTTTAATAAAACGCTTGATATAGAAACAGCTAAAGCCATTATCGATCGACAGTTTGTGGAAGTGATTATTGCGCCGTCCATTGCGCCGGAATGTATTGAGATTATTGCTAGCAAGGCGGGTGTTCGATTACTGGAAGCGGGTAATCGTCAACAGGCCATGCAACAATTAAACATGAAGCGCGTTAGTGGTGGTTTGTTAGTGCAAGACAACGATCGGGGCGTCATAACAAAAGACGACCTGAAGATAGTGACAAAACGGGTTCCGACAGAACAGGAACTGGATGATCTCATCTTTGCCTGGCATGTGGTTAAGTATGTTAAATCGAACGCAATTATTTATGCGAAAGATAAACAAACTATTGGTATTGGCGCGGGTCAGATGAGCCGTGTTTACAGTGCCCGTATTGCTGCAATAAAAGCTGCCGACGAAAAACTGGAAGTAGTTGGTTCAGTGATGGCTTCAGATGCCTTTTTCCCATTCCGTGATGGTCTGGACTCAGCAGCTGATGTAGGCGTAAGTGCTGTTATTCAACCCGGTGGTTCAATGCGTGATGAAGAAGTCATTGCTGCGGCGGATGAACATAACATCGCAATGGTGTTTACCGGCATGCGTCATTTCTTACATTAAAATGAAAGTATTAATCGTTGGCGGTGGTGGTCGTGAACATGCCTTGGCATGGAAGGCAGCGCAATCTGATCAAGTGGACATTGTTTATGTGGCTCCGGGTAATGCAGGTACAGCAACAGAGAACAAAGTAGAAAATATTGCAATCAGTACTGAAGATATTGAAGCATTAAAAACATTTGCCGAGACTCAAAAAATAGGATTGACAATTATTGGTCCAGAGGTCCCTTTAGTCGCAGGTATTGTTGATGTTTTTCAACAAGCGGGTCTGCCTTGCTTTGGTCCATCAAAAGCTGCGGCAATCCTTGAAGGCTCCAAGTCATTCACGAAAGATTTTTTAAAGAAATATAAAATACCTACGGCTGACTATGATGTTTTTACAGAAGTCGAGCCCGCAATTGCATATGTAAAATCAAAATCAATTCCAATTGTAATCAAAGCAGATGGTTTGGCTGCCGGTAAAGGTGTTGTAATCGCGATGACTGAAGAAGAAGCGATAAGCAGCATAAACGATATGTTGTCAGGAAATAAATTTGGTGAAGCCGGTCATCGTGTTGTTGTAGAAGAATTTCTTGAAGGCGAAGAAGCAAGCTTTATTGTGATGGTAGATGGCAAAAATATACTGCCACTGGCCAGCTCTCAAGATCATAAAGCACGTGACGAGGGTGATACTGGGCCCAACACCGGTGGTATGGGTGCCTATTCCCCCGCACCGGTTGTCGATGCAGCCATGCATGATCGAATAATGCATGAAGTCATTATTCCAACAGTAGAAGGGATGGAAAGCGAAGGCAGAACCTATACCGGTTTTCTATATGCGGGAATCATGATCACTAAAGACGGGATGCCAAAAACATTAGAGTTTAATTGTCGCTTTGGTGATCCGGAAACTCAACCGATCATGATGCGACTAAAAAGCGATTTGGTAGAACTTTGTCTTGCAGCGACAAAAGGTAGTTTGAACGAATGTAATGCGGAATGGGACGAACGTGCCGCGTTGGGTGTTGTTACTGCATCAGCAGGTTATCCTGAGAGTGCAAGTAAGGGCGATGTCATTACCGGTTTAGATAAAGCGGATAATAAAAGCGTAAAAGTCTTTCATGCCGGTACTACTAATAATAAAGACGATATAATTACTGCCGGAGGCCGTGTGCTCTGTGTTACCGGTCTAGGAATAACTGTTACGCAGGCGCAACAAGCAGCGTACGAAGTACTAGACCATATAAATTATGACGGTATGTTTTATAGAAAGGATATTGGGTATCGCGCAGTGCAAAGAGAAAAATAGTATTAATTTTGTTCTGGATAAGCGTTGCCAATTTCATCCAGCTTCTTTTGCAAGGATAGATTGTCGAGTTTATCCAATGGCAAACTGGTAAATATTTTCAGACGATGATCCAGCTCCCAATAGGCTTTTTCGAATAACCTGCGTTGTTCATCATTATTCAATTCAGGATTATCTGGATCTTCAATACCCCAATGTGCCGATATTGGTTGTCCGGGCCAGATAGGACAGACTTCATTTGCAGCTCGGTCACATACGGTAAAGACAAAATCCAGTTTTGGCGCATCATCTTTTGCAAATTCATCCCAACTTTTGCTTCTAAACGAATCAGTCTTGTAATTTTTGGATTCCAGTAGTTCTATCGCAAGCGGATGTACTCTTCCTTTAGGTATGCTCCCTGCACTGTAAGACTGAAATCGACCCAGACCCCAGCGTTGTAGTATGGCTTCCGCAAGAATGCTACGTGCAGAATTACCCGTGCATAAAAAAAGCACGTTTAATTTCTTTTCGGTCATGTCTTTACCCCATCAAATTAATAGCGCACAATATATACGGATAAGCATATATATGTATAGACGTATATTATTACAGAATTATGACACCAGAAATATTATTAAAACTATTGTCCGATCAAACACGCTTGCGTAGCCTGATGTTGTTAATGCAGGAGGGTGAGCTTTGTGTCTGTGAATTAACCTATGCACTTGATTTAATTCAGCCAAAAATATCGCGTCATCTTGCCGCGTTAAGAGATATGCAGGTTGTCATTGATAAACGTGCAGGACAATGGATCTACTACCACATTAATTCAAAGTTACCAGCTTGGGCAAATGAGCTGTTACAAGCAACCCTTAAGGGCAGCCTGGATGAAAAACAATACAAACGTGATATTAAAAAATTAAAAAGCATGAAGAATCGGCCTGAGAACCGGATCTGTGCGTAAGTTATATAACTTCATTAAAGACTAATAGCATGACTGTAACAAAACATGATATGGGTACGTTTGAGCGTTATCTAACCCTTTGGGTTGGATTATGTATTGTCTTTGGAATTCTACTAGGACAGTTTGCACCAGCGTTTGCTAAAACACTTGATGCTATGAGTATTGATATAAATGGCGCACCTGTTATTTCCATTCCGATAGCAGTTTGTCTGTTTTTCATGATGTACCCGATTATGGTTAAAATAGATTTTGCTGCAGTTGTGAAAGCGGGCAAGAGTATTAAGCCGGTTGGTTTAACACTCGTTGTTAATTGGGCGATTAAGCCATTCACGATGTACCTTATTGCCTATCTCTTTCTGGGAATACTGTTCAAAGGATTGATAGGTGATGATGCCCTGGACTACGTGAAGTTACCGTTTGGATTAGACTTGCCGGTTGGCGCTGAATATGGTTCCGGTGTAGTGGTGATTCAAGATGGTGTCAAATTATTAGCCGTGCCGTTATGGCGTAGTTATCTGGCTGGATGTATCTTACTGGGAATTGCGCCCTGTACCGCTATGGTTCTGGTCTGGGGATATTTAGCCAGAGGTAATGATGGTCATACTCTGGTGATGGTGGCGGTCAACTCATTGATCATGTTGTTTTTGTTTGGTGTTATTGGCGGTTTTTTACTTGGTGTCGGGCAATTACCTGTACCCTGGCAGGCCTTGCTTTTGTCGATTGGTATTTATGTTGCTCTTCCCCTGGTCGCTGGTTATCTGACAAGGAAATGGATTATCTCGAACAAGGGCCATGTCTGGTTTGAAGAAAAATTTTTACATTTGCTGACGCCTGTAACAATTACAGCGTTATTAATAACACTCATATTGCTTTTCTCTTTCAAAGGCGATGTCATTCTTGATAATCCGTTAACGATTCTCTGGATAGCTATTCCCTTATTTATTCAAACTGTTTTCATTTTTGCCATTACCTACAGTGCCGCTCATTTTATGGGTTTTACTTATGAAAATGCTGCTCCGACTGCAATGATCGGTGCGTCTAATCATTTTGAAGTCGCTATCGCAACGGCAGTGATGTTGTTTGGCTTATCGTCAGGTGCGGCACTCGCTACTGTCGTTGGGGTTTTAATTGAAGTTCCATTAATGCTCGCATTAGTCGCATTTTGTAAGAAAACAAAGGGATGGTTTTCAAGCGCATAAAATAGAACTAATGGTGTAGATGAATTTGAGCATATATACGGTTTTCTATACTTAGACTGATTTTATATTAAACGAGACCATTTAAGGTTTCTTTAATAAATTAGATATTTCTGTTTGCTGGCAATATTTGGCTTGTATCAAGACGGTAAGACCGTATACTGCCCGCCCGCTTGTTGCCAAAATTCGCTAAAATTGGCTAATGAGCTGCAAATACTGCCACACCTAAAGGTAACCCCATCATGAGCACTACTGACGTCCCCAATCTGAGTTTCAACGATTTATCACTTCCCGATCCCATTATGAAAGCGCTCAATAAAGTCGGTTATGAAACGCCTTCTCCTATTCAAGCTGAGATTATTCCTCATGTATTGAATGGCCGTGATGTGATTGGACAGGCTCAAACGGGTACTGGAAAAACGGCTGCTTTTGCGCTGCCGCTGCTATCTAAAATTGATCTCAAGTTGACGACACCTCAGGTTTTGGTTCTGGCACCAACACGTGAGTTGGCTATTCAGGTTGCAGAAGCATTTCAAACATACGCTTCCTTCCTTAATGGTTTCCATGTCTTGCCTATTTATGGGGGGCAGGAATATGGCGTACAGTTACGACAATTAAAGCGTGGTGTTCACGTGGTTGTCGGTACCCCGGGACGGGTTATGGATCATATGCGTCGCGGTACCCTGAAACTGGACAAATTAACCTGTCTGGTTTTGGATGAAGCCGACGAAATGTTACGAATGGGTTTTATCGATGATGTTGAATGGGTGCTTGAGCAGTTACCAGCAAAACGTCAGATTGCTTTATTCTCCGCGACTATGCCGGCAGAGATTCGCAAAATTTCTAAAAAATATTTAAACAATCCTGAACAAATTACAATCAAGACGAAAAGTATTACGGCAGATACGATACGCCAACGCTACTTGATGGTGAATGGCCGACAGAAACTTGATGCCTTAACCTCCATTCTTGAAAGCATGACCTTTAATGCGATTCTTATTTTTGTGCGTACCAAGATCGAAACCATGGAGTTAACAGAAAAACTTTCCGCACGGGGATATGCCTGTACCGCTTTGAATGGTGATATTACGCAAAAATTGCGTGAGCAAACGATAAGCAAATTAAAGTCGGGCAAGATCGATATGCTCATCGCGACAGATGTTGCCGCACGTGGACTTGATGTTGATCGTATTAGCCATGTTATTAATTACGATATTCCCAGTGATCCAGAAGCTTATACACACAGGATCGGTAGAACGGGACGAGCCGGTCGTGAAGGTGAAGCTATTTTGTTTGTAACAAGTCGTGAACAGCGATTGTTGAGCATGATAGAAAGAGTGACTGGTAAGAAGATCGAGCGTATGCACATGCCGACGGCTGATTCAATTAATCAGGAACGCATCCAACGTTTCAAACAGCGCATCACTGATACATTAGAAACTGGCCATATTGAGCTGTTTCATTCGATCATAGAAGAATACCAACTTGAATCAGGTCGTTCAGCAATGGAGATTGCAACTGCTCTGGCAAAAATAGCACAAGGCGAACAGCCATTTCTTATGAAGCCACAACCGGAACTTCAGCAAGAACGATCACGTAACGATGGACAGCGAGATAAGCCACGTAGCGGTCGCCAAAAAGATAGACCGCGAAAAGAAGGCCAGAGAGAAAGCAACAGAGATAAACCAGGAGATGCAGATAAAAAAAGAACACCACGGCAATCCACGCCTGATCGGGATATGGAACGTTTTCGAATCGAGGTTGGTGAAGAGCATGAAGTAAAGACAAATAATATTGTCGGCGCTATTGCAAATGAAGCCGGTGTTGATAGTCAGTACATCAAAAACGTAACAATTCATGAGAATTATTCAACAGTCGATCTACCTATTGGTATGCCGCATGATTTGTTTAAGGCAATGAAAAAAGTCTGGGTTTCCGGGCGGCAATTAAATATCTCTCGTTTGAGTGATAAGTCAGAACACTCTGCAACATCACATAAAAAGAAAGAGAAAAAATCAGGTTCGAATAGTAAGAAACGTGCAAGACCAGATAAAAAATCGGGTCCTAAACGAAAGGCTAAACCTGCCAGTTAAGAAAGTTTTTTAATAATTGTAAGCCCGCGTGCTGACTTTTTTCAGGATGAAATTGAGTTGCAAACAAATTGTCTCTCGCAGCCGCAGAGGTATAGCGATGAATATAGTCAGTAGATCCGGCAATATCTGAATCGAGTTCCGGCTTTACATAGTAACTGTGTACAAAATAGAAGCGGCTACCATCTTCAATGTCTGCCCAGAGTGGATGTGATTTCTCCTGAGCGACCTGATTCCAGCCCATGGAAGGAATCTTATAAGTGTCACCATTTTCATCGACTTGATGATCAGTAAAACGAATAACATTACCAGGCAATATTCCAAGGCCTTTTACACCACCATCCTCATCACTGTGATCCATAAGCGATTGTAGACCGAGACAGATACCAAGAAAGGGTTTGTTTAAAATACATTCGCGTATGACCTCATCAAGATTCTGTTCTTTAAGGTGAGTCATGCATTGGCCTATTGCACCTTGACCAGGAAAGACAACTTTATCCGCTCCCAGTATTTCTTCGGTCTTATTACTAATCATAATAGACTGATGACTGTCAGCAACTGCTTCAAGCGCCTTGGCAACAGAACGTAAATTACTGCTGCCGTAATCAAGAACAACGATCTTAGACATGAATTAACTCGATGAGGCTACAAAGCACCTTTGGTAGATGGGAGTATCCCTTCCATACGTGGATCCTGTTCTACGGCTATACGTAATGCCCTGCCAAAAGCCTTGAAAATAGTCTCTGCGATATGGTGTGAATTACGGCCTCGTAGATTATCGATATGCAATGTCATCATCGCGTGATTAATGAAGCCCTGAAAGAATTCAAAGATTAAATCGACATCAAAATCACCGACGCGCGCGCGTGGATAATTAACATTATACTCAAGACCAGGTCGACCGGAGCAATCAATGACTACGCGAGACAGTGCTTCATCGAGAGGCACATAGGCATGAGCGTAGCGACGAATTCCTTTTTTATCCGCAAGAGCTTTGGTAAATGCCTGTCCTAGAGTGATACCCACATCTTCAACTGTGTGGTGAGCATCAATATCCAGATCGCCATTGGCTTTGATACTAATATCGAATAGACCATGACGTGCAATCTGCTCTATCATGTGTTCCAGAAATGGAACACCAATTTGAAGATCAGATTTACCTTCGCCATCAAGCTTTAGTGAAACCTCAATCTGAGTTTCTTTTGTGTCGCGTTTAACTGTCGAGCTACGATTGCCCATTAGATTTACCACCTGAAAAAATTAGCGTGATAGGATAACCTTTAGCGACGTGATTACCAACAAACGGATACAAAAATGATCGAGATAGATGGCATTAAACAGTATTTATTGAGCTTACAGGAACGGATTTGTAATGCATTGATACAACTGGATGGCGGTTTGGAATTGAAAGAAGACGAATGGGAGCGTGAGGGCGCTGGCGGTGGTGGACGAAGTCGTGTCATGCGTAACGGCAAGGTCTTTGAGCAAGCCGGCATCAATTTTTCACATGTTCATGGTGATAGCCTGCCTCCCTCAGCAACGGCGCATAGACCAGAATTAGCTGGTCGATCATTTCAGGCACTTGGAAATTCTCTGGTCATTCATCCTTTAAATCCCTATGTGCCGACAACCCACATGAATATTCGATTTTTTATGGCTGAAAAGGAAGGATCTGATCCTGTCTGGTGGTTTGGTGGTGGTTTCGATCTGACGCCCTATTACGGTTTTGAAGAGGATGCTCGATACTGGCACGAAAAGGCCAAAGCCGCATGTGCCGGTTTTGGTGGCGATGATACCTATGAAAAATATAAGAAATGGTGTGATGAGTATTTTTATCTCAAGCATCGTGAAGAACCACGCGGTATTGGGGGGCTGTTTTATGACGACTTAAATGAATGGGGCTATGACTCCTGTTTTGCCTTCATGCAAAGTGTCGGGGACCATTTTTTAAAGGCCTATCTTCCTATAGTTATAAAGCGTACGGAAATAAGCTACTCGGAACGAGAGAGAGAATTTCAACTGTATCGACGTGGACGTTATGTCGAATTTAATTTGATTCATGATCGAGGCACCTTATTTGGCTTACAATCCGGCGGCCGAACGGAATCTATTTTGATGTCTTTACCACCACTTGTGCGTTGGGAATATAACTGGCAGCCTAGACCAGGAACTCCTGAAGCAGAGCTTTATGATGTTTTTCTTAAACCACAGGACTGGCTAAAAGATTGAGTGAAATATATTGGTAGGTGAATATTTATTAAGAAATCAAGTCTGTAACCAGAAAGTCACAGGTCCGTCATTAGTCAAATTAACCTGCATATCAGCACCAAAGATGCCCGTCTGAACATTCGAATACTGTTCGCGGGCATGCTGGATTAAAAATTTGAATATCTTTCTGCTGTGTTCAGGAGGTGCTGGGTTTGAGAAACTCGGGCGCAACCCTTTTTGAGTATCTGCTACTAGTGTAAATTGCGGTACGAGCAACAATTCGCCGTTGATATCTTTTAGACTCAGGTTCATTTTGTCCTGATCATCAGCAAAAACACGATAAGCAATTAATTTTTCAAGTAAACGCACTGCATTTTGGTCGGAATCATTTTTCTCAATGCCCACCAGAACCAGAAGACCCTTATTAATTGTAGCGACAACGTCACCGTTAATGGTGACGGAGGCATGGGTAACGCGTTGTAACAGACCAATCATTTATGATTGGGTAATCATCAGCTCGTTAGCGTTAGATTACCTTAAGAAAATCAAGGATATTGACGGCAAAGATAGCAACAGCGGCAACAAGCACGACCCAGTCCAGGTTTCTGCGAGCAAGAAAACCGGTAAAGTGCAAAATAAGCACAACTACCGACAAGATATAGACAATATAAAAAAGCATCTACGATTTACCCCTAAAAAGATCTGAATATTTGATTTTTATTATACTCACCTATTCTAAGTCAAAACAGAAAAATTAAGCCAACATTATGTATTAATATAGAGACAAAATTCCGTTATTTATTGTTTAGTAACACCATTTTCGCTTGCGATGAGCAATATATCTGCTGGCCTCTGTGCAAATAGGCCGTTGGTAACGACACCCACAATCTGATTGATGTCTTGTTCCAGTTTAACAGGATTATCAATTTTTAGATTGTGTACATCAAGAATGATATTGCCATTATCAGTTGTAAAGCCCGCACGTAATTCCGGCTTGCCACCCAACTTTACTATTTCTCTGGCAACATAACTTTGTGCCATTGGGATCACCTCAATTGGCAACGGAAATGCGCCGAGCATTTGCACCATTTTGCTGTCATCAATAATACAGACGAATTGTACGCTGGCTGCAGCAACGATCTTTTCTCTGGTCAATGCACCTCCGCCACCCTTAATTAGATGTCGGTGTTTTGTCGCTTCATCGGCCCCATCAACATAGACCGGAATCGCTACGACGTCATTTAGAGAAAGTACCGGGATATTATGTTGTTTAAGTAATTTTTCACTCGCGTCAGAGCTGGAAACAGCGCCTTTAATTCGATTTTTAATATCTGCAAGTTCTTCAATAAAAAAGTTAACGGTGCTGCCCGTGCCTACGCCGACTATGGTATCGTCTTCAATATAAGAAATAGCGGCTTTGGCGACTTCTTTTTTCTTCTCGTCTTGAGACATACTAAGCTCCGTCGAAAAATATGTTTGTGGTCAAGTAAATGTTATCTTATGACTATGTTTGATGAATACAATAATCTAATTGAAGAAGCCAGTCGACGTATCTATGCCATGGCTAAACGTACCGATCTGGATCACGCGCCATTATTATCATCGCGGCTCAATAATAATATCTGGTTAAAGCGGGAGGATCAGCAACCGGTTTTTTCTTATAAGTTGCGCGGCGCTTACAACATGATAGCGTCATTGTCCGATGAAGAACGTAATCGTGGTGTTCTCACAGCTTCCGCGGGGAATCATGCCCAGGGCGTGGCAATGGCGACACAAGGCCTGGGCATCAAGGCAATCATCGTTATGCCGAAGACAACGCCGGATATTAAAGTCAATTCAGTTAAACGGATGGGCGCCGAAGTCATCCTGCATGGCAATACTTATGATGATGCAAAAGAATATGCGATCAAAATGTCCAATCAAACGGGCATGTGTTATATCCCGCCATATGATCATCCATTAATTATCGCTGGTCAGGCTACGGTAGGCGTTGAACTGATAGAGCAGTACCCGGGTATCCCGGATATTATTTTTGTGCCAGTCGGTGGCGGTGGTTTAATCGCCGGCATAGCGGCTTATACTCAGGCAAACTATCCAGGCATAAAGATCATCGGTGTTGAACCTGATGAAGCACCGTGTATGCATCATGCAATTGCTGCGGGTGAACGCGTTGTGCTGGATAAAATTGGTATTTTTGCTGATGGTGCTGCAGTTAAACAAGCCGGGGAAGAGAATTTCAGAATCACAAAGGATCTGGTGGATGAAATTTTATTGGTTAGCATCGATGAAATTTGTGCTGCTGTTAAAGATATTTTTGAAGACACACGATCAATTCCAGAACCGGCAGGTGCCTTGGCACTTGCGGGTTTAAAACAATATGTCGCGAGAGAGAAAATCAGTGGTAAAGAATTGGTTGCCATCTTTAGTGGCGCCAACGTTAATTTTGATCGCCTGCGTCATATTGCTGAGCTGACTGCTCTGGGTGAAAATAAGGAAGCATTGCTCTCAATCATGATCCCTGAGCGGCCGGGTAGCTTTAGACATCTGTGTCATGATCTTGGTCCAAGATTAATCACAGAATTTAATTATCGCTATGCTGATAATAACGATGCATATGTGTTTGCCGGCGTGCAACTTAAACAGGGTGTTGAAGAAAAAAATAAACTGTTAAATCACCTTAAAGAGAAAGGTTATAACGTAATTGACCTAAGTAACGATGTCGTTGCCAAAATGCATATCCGACACATGGTTGGGGGTCACGCACCGCATGCAGAGAATGAATTCATCTATCGATTTGAATTTCCTGAACGTTCCGGCGCCCTGCTGCATTTTCTGACTGAAATGGGTGAACGTTGGAATATCAGTTTATTTCATTATCGAAATCACGGCGCGGCTTATGGTCGCGTGTTGATGGGATTTCAGGTTAAAGAAAATGAACGAAATGATTTTCAACAGTTTGTCGATAAATTAGGAATACCTTACTGGGATGAATCTGATAACCCGGCATATCAAACTTTTTTGCGTTGATTGTTTGTTCAGGTTTGAGTTTGTTTTAAATTTTTCCATCAAGGAAATATATTGTAAATAAGGTTATCTGCTTCTGTTCGATTTCTGACATTTAATCAGAAACACTATCCGATAAGACATTAAACCAGCCTGGCAAATGTTCAGCGTGTTTTATTATTAATTGTTTGTCGCGATGTTTTTGTCCGCTAATTAATTTTATATCTGATTGCTTGACGCTAAATTCATTAGCCAGAAAATTGATAATGTGCTGGTTTGCTTTATTGTCTATTGGTGGAGCATTAACTCTCAGTTTCAATCTCTCGCCATGTAAGCCGACAACAGAATCTTCTTTTGCACGGGTCTGCACATGGATTTTAAGTAGCAGCTCATTCCCTTGCCATTCATAAAATGCCACGCTGTTAAATAGACAGCCTTCTACCCAGATCCATCAGCGGCGAAACCATCAAGATGATCATCAGGTTCATGATAATGAGAACAACAAGTGGCGACCAATCAAAACCACCTGCGGGTGGAATTAAACGACGTGCCGGTTTCAATACCGGTTCGCTTAGTTGGTACATGATTACCGTTATTGGGTTATAGGCGCCGGGGTTGATCCAGCTGATTACAATTTGTATGAGAATAACAAACATGTGAACGTAAATTACTGTTTTCAACAGGTTTGCAAGAGTCAGCACAAACAGTCCTGCTGGTGCGGGGATGCGACCGACACTAACCAGAGCGATCAGGGTTATTTCAACTGCTTGAAACAAGAACAATAAAATTATTGATGGCCAATCTACGCCCAGATAACCGGGAATTGCTCTCCGTAGAGGCTTTAATAGTGGGTTGGTTACTTTAACCAGAAATTGAGATAAGGGGTTGTAAAAATCTGCCCGTACTCTGGCTAAAAGATAACGTAATAGTAATGCCAGAATATAAAGACCAAAAACAATCTCAATCAGATAAACAGCCGCTTGTGCAAAATAGTTTCCACTCATATTTTATTTGCCAAATGATTTAGATAATTCTATCGAACGTTGTTTAGCCGCATTCATGGCTGCTTGAACCAACTCTTCAAGCTTGCCTTGTTTGAATGTATTTAAAGCTTGTTCTGTCGTCCCGCCGGGAGAGGTTACCTGTGTTCGAAGCTCCGCCAGATCTGAAGCTGATAATAAGGCCATTTTGGCTGCACCCAACGCGGTCTCTATAGTTAACAATCTTGCCTGCTCATTATTCAATCCCATATCAATAGCGGCTTTTTCCATCGCTTCCATGAAATAGAAAAAATAGGCTGGACCGCTGCCCGATAATGCAGTGACGGTATCCATTAAATCTTCTGATTCTAGCCAGATCGCGGTTCCGACTGAACGCATCATAGATTCAGCAGTATTTTTTTGTGAAACAGTAACATGCTTATTGGCAAATAATGCTGCAGCCCCCGCCTGAATCAATGCGGGTGTGTTGGGCATCACTCTTATGATTGCCGATGGTTCACCTAGCCACTCGGAAAGTGAGTCGAGTTTTATCCCCGCAGCTATAGAAACAAGCAGTTTTGTGCTTCCTTTAACAGCTTCAGCCAGTCCACTGACAACCTGATGCATGACTTGAGGTTTTACGGCGAGAACAATGACATCAGCGTCGGCAATGGCCGCATTATTATCTTCCAGCGTCGTAATGCCGAATTGTTCGGCCATATTTTGCCGTTGCCCTTCATCGGGGTCAGTAGCTGTCAGATTTTTTGTCTTGACGTTATTAGCGATAAGCCCGCCTATCAGACTACGCGACATATTGCCGCAACCAATAAACGTTATGTTGCAGTTTTCCATAGTAATTTCATATGTTGTGATGAGTGTGAAAAGTATAACGATGTAAGCATAAAATATCAGGCTTTGATTGGTGTGAAATTCTATATCTCTATATCAGGACAGCTTTTTTATTAGTACGTTTATCAGTATTAAGTAACGCGTGGACCAAAAAGAGCAGTACCAATGCGTACCATTGTTCCCCCTTCTGCAATAGCAGCAAGCATATCTTGAGTCGTGCCGATAGATAATGTGTCTAGTTCGGGTCTGGTTTTTCTTAATTCCTGAAATTTTTCATACAGTACCGAGAACGGTTTGCATTGTTGTTCAAAATCGGTGGTGGGTGCCGGTAATGACATCAGTCCCCGAACTTTTAGCTTTTTAAAGCTTTCCAGCTCATTAATAAATTCCTCAACGGCATCCAGTACAATCCCCGACTTACTGGTTTCATCACTGATATTGACCTGAACACAGACATTGAGTGGTCCCAGATTCTCAGGTCGCGCGTTATCCAGTCGTTGTGCAATCTTGATTCTATCAATGGTATGAACCCAGTCAAAATGAATGGCTATCTGTCGAGTCTTATTTGACTGGATTGGCCCTATAAAATGCCAGATTATATCGGGACGCTCTATTTTCTCGATCTTTTCCAGTGCTTCCTGGCAATAATTTTCACCAAAATGGCGCTGCCCTTCATTGAAAGCCGCCATAATCTCGGCAATTGTTCGTGTTTTGCTAACCGCTAATAAGCATACTGATCCTTTACTACGTCCGTAGCGTTTTTCTGCTAGGCTTATTTCATTGTGGATATGGGCAAGATTGTCAGCTAATTTCATAAAAAAGAGGCTATTACGGTAGTCTATAATTTAAAATATCAGTAAGGTTGTTAATGTATATTTTGGTGGAACAATAATAGTCACGGTTTTTTGATTTCACCTGTGTGTGAGTAAAAAAACGATATTGCAACACGCGTAGTTAACTTTGTCATTACCTATTGGGAGGTATAGATGGATATAGGTGAGCTTTTAGCCTTCGGGGTAAAAAATGGTAGTTCGGATTTGCATTTGTCCGCTGGTGAACCACCGATGATACGTGTAGATGGAGATATGCGCCGAATCAACGTCCCGACCATGGATCATAAGGATGTGCATGACATGGTGTACGACATCATGAATGACAAACAGCGTAAGGACTACGAAGAATTTCTAGAGTGTGACTTTTCGTTTGAAATTCCCGGTCTGGCTCGTTTCCGTGTCAATGCTTTTAACCAGAACCGTGGTGCCGGTGCCGTATTTCGAACTATTCCATCTGAAATTCTATCTCTGGAGCAACTCAATGCCCCCAAGATATTTGAACAAATTTCAGACACGCCTCGCGGCGTTGTACTGGTAACGGGTCCTACCGGCTCGGGTAAATCGACAACCCTTGCGGCGATGGTGAATCACAAAAACATGACTGAGTATGGTCATATCCTGACGGTAGAAGACCCTATCGAATTTGTGCACACGAGTAAGAAATGTCTGATCAACCAACGTGAAGTACATAGAGATACCCTTGGTTTCAATGAAGCCTTGCGTTCAGCTTTGCGTGAAGATCCTGACGTTATACTGGTTGGTGAAATGCGAGATTTGGAAACTATTCGTTTGGCCTTGTCGGCTGCTGAAACAGGTCACCTGGTATTCGGTACGCTGCATACCAGTTCTGCTGCAAAAACCATTGACCGTGTGGTCGATGTATTCCCTGCTGCGGAAAAAGACATGATCAGGGCGATGTTGTCTGAATCATTAAAATCGGTTATTTCACAAACACTATTGAAGAAACAAGGTGGTGGGCGTGTAGCTGCACATGAGATCATGATGGGCACACCTGCAATACGTAACCTTATTCGAGAAAACAAGATTGCGCAGATGTATTCCGCAATTCAAACAGGACAACAGTTTGGTATGCAGACTCTGGATCAAAATCTGCAACAATTGGTGCAGAAGAATGTGGTCACACGCCAGGAAGCCCTATCGAAATGTGCTAATAGAGATAATTTCTAGCAGTTAATAACTGAATTCGGGAGAGGTCGAATGGAAAGAGAACAGGCGATAAAATTTATGCGTGATCTTCTCAAGCTAATGATTGAGAAGAAGGCATCGGATTTATTCATTACAGTCGGTTTCCCGCCGGCGATGAAAATACACGGTAAAATGACCCCGGTTTCCAAGACGGAACTGACCCCGGAAAATACCAAGGCATTAGCTTATGCTGTAATGAACGATAAACAGCTTAAAGAATATGAAGCAACCAAAGAGTGTAACTTTGCGGTCGCACCCGTCGGCATAGGCCGTTTTCGAGCGAATGCCTTTATTCAACAAAGTTTCTGCGGTCTGGTACTGCATGTAATTGAAACGGAAGTTCCAAACCTCGAAAAGCTTGGCCTGCCAGAAGTATTGAAAGATGTTGTCATGACCAAGAACGGTTTGGTCATTATGGTTGGTGGTACCGGTTCCGGTAAATCAACCTCATTGGCAGCAATGATTGATTATCGTAATGCCAATACCTATGGCCATATTATTACGATTGAAGATCCGGTCGAATATGTACACCCGCATAAAAATTGCGTCATCACGCAGCGTGAGGTTGGCGTGGATTGCGATGATTGGGATATCGCTCTGAAAAATACATTGCGTCAGGCCCCGGATGTGATTCTGCTTGGCGAAATTCGTGATCGTGAAACAATGGAGTTTGGTATTGCCTTTGCTGAAACAGGCCATTTAGCCATGGCCACCTTGCACGCTAACAGTTCTAACCAGGCATTGGATCGTATCATCAACTTTTTTCCGGAAGAGCGTAAAACACAATTGTTGATGGATTTGTCGCTTAACCTGAAGGCGGTTATTTCACAGCGGTTGTTAAAAACCGTGGATGGCAAGGGTCGAGCTGCGGCAATTGAGATATTACTTAACTCCCCATTGATTTCAGATTTAATCCTGAAGGGTGAAGTCCACGAGATTAAGGCAATTATGGCCAAGTCTAATGAGTTAGGTATGAAGACCTTCGACCAGGCATTATTTGATTTGTATGAAGCAGATAAAATTACACTGGAAGATGCATTACGTTCGGCTGATTCTATGAATGAGTTGCGCTTGAAGATAAAACTCGAAGGCAAGGATGCAAAAGGTAGAGATTCTATGGACGGCCTTGAACATCTCAGTCTTCATGAGACTGAAGAAGATTCAGGCATGATGCGTTAAGTAAAATTACTTGTTTTAAATTTGTATTATCAGTAACTAATAAATATAAAGGTAAAATCGACACAGCATGGATATAACACCTTATTTAAAATTGATGGTCGAGAAGGAAGCATCGGATCTTTTTCTTACGACTGATTCTCCGGTCAAGGTCAAGATGGAAGGTAAAGCAAGCTCTGTAGGTAAAACTATATTAACAGGTGAGTTAACTAAAGCCGCTGCTTACGGCATTATGAATGATAAACAAATCGCTGAGTTTGAAGATAGGATGGAATGTGATTTTGCCATCCCCTTAGGTGACCAGGCGCGTTTTCGAGTGAATGTTTTTCGTCAGCGTGGTGAGGTTGGAATGGTCTTGCGTCGTATCCCGAATGAAATCCCAACCATCGCACAGCTTGGTGTGCCTGACATATTACAAGAACTTATCATGAACAAGCGCGGCCTCATCCTTATGGTCGGTGCAACCGGTTCTGGTAAGTCGACTACCCTTGCTGCGATGATCAACCATCGTAATGAAAATATGGCGGGCCATATCTTGACGATTGAGGACCCGGTTGAGTTTAGCCATCCAAATCTCAAAGCAATAGTTAACCAGCGAGAAGTAGGTGTAGATACACAATCCTATGCGAATGCATTGAAGGCTTCTCTGCGTGAAGCACCAGATGTGATTCTAATCGGTGAAATACGAGATAGAACAACGATGGAGGCAGCGCTCGAACTTGCGAATACTGGCCATTTGGCGATATCGACTTTGCATGCGAATAATGCGAATCAGGCAATGGAACGTGTAATTAATATGTTTCCACAAGACATGCATAAACAATTATTTATGGACCTGTCCTTGAACATTCGTGCCGTTGTTTCACAACGACTGGTATTGGGTGTTGATGGCAAGCGTATAGCTGCGATAGAGATTTTAGTTAACACACCGCATATTCAAGAGCTCATCCTTAAAGGAGATATCGATGAACTTAAGGTTGCGATGGCAGAGAGTGGACAACGAGGTATGCAGACGTTTGATACAGCATTATTCAATTTATATAAAGATGGTCGTATAGAACTGGAAGAGGCATTGAATAATGCGGATTCAAGAACCAACCTTGAGAATAAGATTAGTTTTGGTTAATAGTTTTTTGGCAAGATATAAGTAGCAATAATGTATATGCCGGTCTTAGTGTGAAATATCTGTATTGATTAAAATAGTTGGCTTTTTTAGCATTGCCATTCCAGACAGATTTTATCTTTGTGTCTGATGAAACCCATACTAAACTGAATTATGCGACAGTTTATACGTCATCCAGCGTCAATTCCGGTTCAACTCGAAGCGTTGGATGGAGAACTCAAACACGGAATTAATACGCTGAATAATGTCAGTTTCGGCGGCATATCCTGTCTATCTTCTGAGCCATTAGAAAAAGGTCAGACGGTAAGGTTGAAGATCGAGTGTGTTAATTCGGATTTTGAGATAATAGGTAAAGTTATTCGTTGTTATATTAAAGATAATCGCTATGAAATTGGAATAGAATTCATAGTTAGTAAGGATCAGGTTTTTCATCTACGTATGATTGAGCAAATCTGTCATATAGAACATTATCGGAATGAAATTCTGCATTATGAAGGCCGTGAGTTGAGTAGTAAAGAAGCCGCGAAAGAATGGATAGAGAAATTCGCGAGTAATTTTCCAACTGCATAATTACTGACGGCGTTTTAAGAATTTCAGCAGTATTCCTTTGTACAAAGGGTTTCCATTTACGTCGAAGAGCGTAAACAATTTTTCTTTCTATAATACCAATTACGAAAAAGAGATATAAACTATCTGTATGAACGGTGTGAACTCACGACGACGATTTATGCAGTATGCCATGCTTGGACTGGGTGGATTACTAATGCCAAATCCGGCTCATGCCAGGAGTTCGACCGCTACTATAATCAAGCAAACCTGGTTTGATAAAAATCTCAATATTGAAATACCCAAAGGTAGTGTGATTCGTCAAATCGCACAATCGAGCTTACCGGTGATGAATAACAAAGCATTTTTATGGCATAGCGCCCCTGATGGCGGAGCCTGTTTTGCCAGTAAAGATAATGGCTGGATCTATGTTTCGAATAGCGAATTAGAAAAAAACCAGGGCGGTGTTGGTGCAATAAAATTTAATAGTAAAGGCGAGATTGTCGATGCCTACTCTATATTAAATAATACATCCCGCAATTGTGCTGGCGGCAAAACCCCGTGGAATACCTGGTTGTCCTGTGAGGAATATAGTGATCAGGGTCAGGTTTATGAATGTGATCCTGAAGGTCAAAAGAAAGCAGTCGTTCGACCAGCGATGGGCTCCTTTAATCATGAAGGCGCTGCAGTTGATCCTGATAGTAGCTATGTTTATTTAACGGAAGATTTAAGAGATGGTTGTTTATATAGATTTAAACCTGTCAACAAAGGTGATTTATCCGAAGGTACACTTGATGTCGCTGTTGCTAATAAAAGCGTTTTGTATTGGAAAAAAATAGAGGATCCACTGGCAAGGGTCAAACCAACCCGTTATCAAATAATAGAAGCGGCCCGCTTTAAAGGTGGTGAAGGAATTATTTATCACAACAAGCAGATTTTCTTTACAACAAAAATAGATAACGTCGTGTGGCGCTACGACATCATTACCAGTTTAATCACAAAAGTATACGATGCCGCTGATTACCAGCTAGCCTTGCTTACGGGGCTTGATAATATTGAAGTCTCGCAATCCGGCGAATTATTGATAGCTGAAGATGGTGGCAATATGCAAATAGTCGCATTGGATCATTCTTATCAACCACATGTTCTTGTTAATATATATGGACAAGATAAATCTGAAATAACCGGCCCGGCATTTTCACCGGATGGTAAGCGTTTATATTTTTCTTCACAAAGAGGAAAAACTGGCAGAAGTGAAGATGGCATTACTTATGAAATTACATTTAATTAATAATTTGATACAACAGGCATCATAAAAAAGATGGAATATATCAATGCATTATTAGGTGGTTTAGGTTTGTTTCTGGTCGGTATGTGGTTGATGACCGATGGTTTAAAACTAGCAGCTGGCGATGCATTAATATCTATCCTGCATAACTGGACCAAGACACCCGGACGTGGATTAATTACCGGTTTCTCAATAACTGCTCTAGTACAATCTTCAAGTGCAATAACCGTTGCGACGATTGGCTTTGCAAATGCAGGATTGATTAATTTACAACAGGCTGTCTGGGTTATCTTTGGTAGTAATGTTGGGACCACCATGACCGGTTGGATAGTTGCATTAATAGGTTTCAAGATTAATCTTGAGGCTTATGCATTACCTCTGATTGGCATAGGCATGATCGTACGTATGACTGGTGGTAAAGGTCGGCGTACTGCAATTGGTCAGGCCATACTGGGCTTTGGTTTATTCTTTCTTGGTATTAGCGTTCTGAAAGAAAGCTTTATGGGGCTGGGAGAGACTGTACAGCTTCCTAGTGTCAACGAAGGTGGGATTAGTGTGGTGATGATCTATTTGCTGATGGGTCTGATTTTAACAACCTTAATGCAATCATCAAGTGCCGCGGTTGTTGTGATATTGAGTGCAGCTCAAGGTGGTTTGGTTCCATTAGGTGCAGCCGCAGCGACAGTGATTGGTGCTAATCTTGGAACCACTACCACTGCCTTAATCTCGGTTTGGGGCGCGACACCGACAGCAAAGCGTGTCGCCGCTAGCCATATATTATTTAATTTGATTACAGCATCCATAGCGCTGCTATTAATGTCGCCAATGTTGTGGTTAGTTGACTGGATTCAGTCTTTTTTAAGTATGTCTCCTTCTATCGCGACAACATTAGCATTGTTTCATACGGTATTTAATTTGCTTGGCGTTATCGTAATGTTACCTCTGGCTAAACGGCTGATTGATTTTCTACAGACTCGATTTATTTCCAAAGCCGAGGTAGAAGGAAAATCAAAATACCTGGATAAAAATATTTTAACGATTCCGGCTGTTGCAAGTGATGCTTTATTTAAAGAGTTAATTGATATTAATGAATTTAGTATTAAGTCGAGCACATCTGTATTAAGTCAGGAAGGTGCAGACATGATTAATCTTAAAAATGATAACGAAATTATGATCAAGCGGACGAGTGAGGTTGGAAATTATGTCGCTATGTTAAGCAAGCAAGATCTATCAGATGAAATCGCACAATGTTTGCCAGATATGATGGTGGTAGCGCAACAATATGTGTTGCTAATGGATTTAGCAATTGACGTTGTAGAGCTGCAGAAAAAAGTTCATGTGCCCGTTGGCGAATCCGCAATTGTCGAAGCCATGACAAAATTAAGAAAACTGGCAGTTCATACGCTTGAAGATACAAAGATTACCATTAACGATAATAAAGCTATTGCTTTGAGCAATACATTAGATGAAATGGAAAGTGTTTATGAAGATTTCAAATTAATTGTATTTAAAACCGGCTCAAAAGGCAGACTAGGAATAGTGACTATTGATGCGATGGTACATCAAGCCAGTCTTATCAAGAGAATGGCTAAACTGAGTGTAAAGGCAACAGGACGTATGCACAAAATTGCAGAAGGCCTTAAACTGACTCATGAGGAAAACAATGGTTCTGTGAAGGAAGAAATCATTGAGCAATAAGGCATAAAAAAGCCCGGATAAACCGGGCTTATTAATCTTAACGATTAAAACTGGTTTATAGTTTACCTTCGTTTTCTGATAGGTAAGAAGCAACGCCTTCCGGACTTGCTTGCATGCCAGCATCACCTTTATTCCAACCTGCAGGACAAACTTCACCATGCTCTTCATGGAATAATAATGCATCGACCATACGAATCATTTCATCAACGTTACGGCCTAAAGGCAGGTCGTTAACAACTTGATGTCTAACAACACCATTAGTATCGATTAGGAATGAACCCCGGTAAGCAACCGCGCCATCAGGTGTTTCAACATCGTAAGCTTTACAAATGCCATGGGTCATGTCAGCGACTAAAGGATAGCCAACCGCACCAATCCCACCGTCATTAACTGCGGTATTTCTCCATGCATTGTGAGTGAAGTGTGAATCAATAGAGACACCAATAACCTGGGTATTTCGTTTTTCAAATTCACCTACACGCTTACTAAAAGCAATTAATTCTGAAGGGCAAACAAAAGTAAAATCAAGTGGATAAAAGAAGACAACAGCATTCTTGCCCTTGATTTCATTTTTTAAATTATATTCATCAACAATAGTGCCATCAGCTAATACTGCTGGTGCAGTAAAATCAGGCGCCTCGCGGCCAACTAATACAGACATTTCTAATACTCCTTAAAAGATTTATTTTTAGTGGGTTTAAAATGTTAAATGGGCAGAAATTTTATAATTCTATTTTTCTTTCATTTCTGCCTATATAGCAGTGTGGGGCATTATCGCAGAAATCGGAGGCTTTTAGAATAGATCTAAATTGACACATGTGTTCTTGAGCGTACCACCATAAGTGACTGAATCTATTTGAATTTTTATCTTAGCTGGCTATCTTTACTGCCGCGGCGATTAATGCCGGTAAATACGGTCTTTTTTTTGTCAATTTCAGTCTGACACCGTACACAAAATCTTACCCCAAGAATGGCCTCACGACGCGCCTCAGGAATAGCCGTATCGCATTCTTCACAATGCGTTAAGCTCTCGCCGACAGGCATTTCGCTGCGCGCTTGTTTGATGGCGTCTTTGATGCTTGCATCAATTTGTTCTTGAACGGCCCCTTCGCGGGCCCAACCAGTAGCCATTGTTTTTCCGTGATTTGGTTAATTTGGTGTATCAAAAGTAGGCTAAAAGTGAGCATTGTGCAAGTTGCACTGGATTCTTAGTTATATTGATGTGATATTTTCATGTCATATCAATAGCGCTTTTTTACTTTAGAACAAATCCACGATCTTTTAGATAAGTCTTCATATGAGGCCTTGTCTCTTTAACCAGCATGCCTGCAATTTGCTCGCTCCATGTTTGTTCTTTTGTGCCGCCGGTTCTGCTTCGATAATATTCGCGTACTTGTTTGTCGTATTCTGAAATGGTCTTTGTATCGTTATCGTCATTATAGCGGTCTTTTTTCAATACAACTGATAGTGGCAGTCTTGGTTTTGTGTCCGGCTCTTGCGCAGGATAGCCAAGGCACATGCCGAATACCGGGTAGACTAATGCTGGCAACTTAAGTAAATCAGAAACTTCTGCGATGTTGTTACGTATGCCGCCAATATAAACACCTTCTATACCTAGCGATTGTGCAGCTGTCATAACATTTTGAGCAAACAATGCGACATCAACGGTAGCTGTTATAAATTGTTCAGTGTAGCCCGATAGCATTTCACTGTTGTGCATATCACAGACTAGTTTGTGACGATTCATATCAGCACAAAACACCAGAAACGTAGCCGCACTTGCTACATACGCTTGGCCACCCGCTAGGTCGACCAACAGATTACGTTTACTAGCATCTTCGACTTGTATAACGGTACAGGCTTGAATGAAACTTGATGTTGCCGCTGCTTGGCCGCAGATGATTAATTGTTCAATAACATCTTGCGGGATTACTTGTTCAGTAAATTTGCGTACCGAACAGCGTGACTGTAATAGTTTGATTACCTCGTTCATAAAAACTCAGTGTTCCCAATTGGCGATAGTTGAAATTGTGTGATTAATGGACTTTAGTTGAGAAGATGTTGGCTAAACCAGTCTCTGGCAGCAGAACTGGATTCAACAAATGTTTCGATATAAGCGTCAAAATGCCCACCATCGAGTATGACCAGTTTTTTCGGTTCAAGCGCTTCTTCGTAAGCAGCAAGGGCCAGCTCAACCATGGTCAGATGATCAGTACGACCAACTAGCATTAAGAGCGGTGTTGGGCTTATGGCGGGTATGTACGCTTCGGGTTCATATTCATGCAGCATCTCCACTGATCGAAGTGTCACTTCGTTTTTCCACGAAGGCGCTCGAAGCTTTTGTGTTTCTGTAAACCACTGCCATGAATCTGGTGTGGGCAAGGCGCAGGGGTCAAAAGGTTTGTCCGGTGGTGTGACGACAGGAATCATCGCCGGTGGTTTGCCTGCATATCTGGCCGCGCGATCTTTATTAAACATCTCGCGAACCGTGGCCCACATATCTGCCCGAACCAGGCGGCGGGCATTTTCCAGGCCTCTTACCAAAGGCACTTGTGAAACGACACATTTAACTCGCCGATCAAATGCCGCAACAACCAGGGCATGACCGCCGCTATAACTTGATCCCCAAATGCCTATCCGAGAGCTATCAATTTCTGGCAAGGTACTAATAAAAGTAATGGTGTCCCGATAGTCCCGTACCTGAGTCCAAGGATCAATTTCCTGTCTCGGTTCACCATCGCTAGCGCCAAAATTTCGATTATCGTAAACGAGCACAGCAAACCCCGCTTCTGCATATACCTCAGCATATTTATCAAGATACATCTCTTTGACAGCCGAATAACCGTGAGCCATAACAATCGCGGGTAAAGGCACTTTGGCATCATCAGGCAAATATAGCCAGCCGCGTAAAGTTACATTATCTTCCGTTTTGAACTCGATATCTTTACGCGACATTATTAAATCCTCTTTATATGAATAGGATAGATTGGAATTCTATTATAGTGATTCACTTGTTATACGGTAAAGCGTATGGCCACTTTCATGATATTTCTTTTCAAATGGGCTGATAAAATGATTAACATCTATAGTATCCATTAACACTGCTTTATTCGTTACTAACTCTAATGCAAATTTAAATTCTTCCGCATAGATCTTCCAGTTCGTTCTTAATTCAATTTGGCCACACAAACTAATCATTTCCGGGAAAATCGGGTGACCTTGCCAACGTCTTTTTAGCTGATCTTTTTTTGGCCAGGGATTGGGATAAAGTAAATAATGTTTTTTTATGTTCCAGTTACTCTCTTTTATCATACGCCAGATATCGACAACATCGGCTCTTGCCAGAATCAGATTTTCTTTTTGATAAACAGAATTATGAGATGTTAATTTATCTAAACGTTTTTCGGATTTGTCGATGCCTATGACTAATGTATCTAAATTTTGTTTAGCTAACTGCTGGCTACTTTCGCCGGTGCCGCAACCTGAATCAAGTATGATAGGTTTGTTTATGGTTTTTTGTATCTCATCAAGTTGATGAAATATTTCTCCGGTGAAAGGCCGATACGGTTTACGGTAGGTGTTAGCGAGGTGTTTTTTTAAGGTGCTTTCAAGATCTTTATGAACGCCTGTTTGATTACTAATAACGACGCTGGATTTGGTGGACATTACTCCTGAAACTGAATGACTGATTTTGCTTCAAAAACAGGCCCATCAACACAGACGCGTTTCATCGCCGGGCCTTTGTCGGTCTCAATAAGTACTGTACAACCGGCACAACCGCCTACTGCACAAGCCATATATTCTTCCAGCGATACCTGACAAGGTAGAGCATATTCTTTAGCCAGTTGTGCGACGGCTTTTAGCATGGGTGTCGGGCCGCAAGAAAATATTTCGACTTCATTACGTTGTTCTTTATCAAGTTGATCTAACCAATGACGTGTCAGATCGGTAACATAACCATGAAAACAGCCGGGATAATCTTGCAGACTGGTTAAGCGTGAGGGTATACCCCAATCGTCTAGCAATGGCATCGCAGCGATTACATCGGACGGCATCTCTTTTAGCATTATTTGTGATGGACGGCTTTTAAACGGGAATGGTATTTCAGAGCCCATAATTACCAGCGGGCTGATATCTTTTGCCGTGTTTTTAATATGTTCCGCCAGAAATACCATCGGCGGAATACCCACGCCACCACCAATTAACAGTGGTCGTTTTTTATAGCCTTTCATTTTAAATGATTGGCCAATAGGGCCAATCAGATCGATCTTATCGCCTATGTTTCGTTTTGATAATAAATCCGTGCCTTGCCCATGTACTTTATAAAGTACATCAATAGTTTTGCTTTTTGGATTGCTGCGCATGATTGACATTGGGCGACGCATGTATAACGACGCATCACACTGCATATGGATAAAGTGGCCAGGCCTGGCATGAGTTGCTGTTTCTGGCGCGTGCAAGCGCATATGGAATTGTTGGTCGGCATATTCGTCTTGCGACAATAGCTCGGCCTGTTCCACATAAAGTGTGTTACGTGTTGCGGGGTGGGTCATGTTTAACCTGGATTCCTTAGTTGGACTCGTTTGAGTGTGCGTTTTTTAGGTTTAGTTACGCCGATTAGAAAGCTGCGCATAGTAATTCTACGCAAGGCTTTCGCCATCAAGTAAATAGACCTAAAAAACGTGCATTCAAATGAGTAGGCAAGCCGTATTAATGGAGGAATAATCAACATCCGATAAATGGTCATTTTAAAATTCAATAGCATTATCCAAGCCGGTCAACTGAGGAATCCAGGTTTATTCCTGTTTAAAGACTATTTCACCATTATAGATAGTGTGGGTTACCTGTCCGGGTAATTCCCAACCTTTAAAGGGTGTATTTTTTCCGGCGCTGAGTAATTTACGTTTTTCAATAATATTGCTCGCATCTGGATCGACTATGCATATATCAGCATCGTTGCCAGTTATTAGTGTGCCTTTATTAATACCCAGTATCTTTGCCGGGAATGAAGTAAGTGCTGATATTGCTTGTTCAAGTTTTAGTTCGTTACGATTCACCAGATGCAACATCAAAGGTAATAAATGTTCAATGGTTGACGCGCCGGGTTCAGTCAGACTAAACGGTGCCGCTTTTGCATCTGCATCATGTGGTTGGTGATCGGAACATACGGCGGTGATGATACCGTTTTTGATGCCTTCAATCAGGCCTTGACGGTCACGTTCGCTACGTAAGGGTGGCAGCAGGTGACAATCGCTATTGTAATCTGCAACGTCCATATCGGTAAGATGCAGATTGCATATAGCAACATCCGCAGTAACCGGCAGGCCTTGTTCTTGAGCAGCTTTGATCAAGCTAACGCCACGCGCACTCGACAGGCGACAGAAATGTGCCTTTACTTTGGTTTGTTCAACCAATAGTAATGCGCGACTCAGCGCAACAGTCTCAGCGGTTTCAGGTATCGCGGGTAATCCCAAACGCGTACTGACATGCCCTTCATGTGCAACACCGTTATTTTTTAATGAATTGTCTTCCGCGAAAAAGAATACTGTCAGGTTGCAGCTGTGTGCATATTCAAACGCACGTCTTAATACTTCTGTATTTTCAATTGGTGCGAGCGCATTACTGACGCCTATACATCCCGCGCGTTTCAAGGTGTCCATCTCTGCCAGTTGTTCCCCCTGCAAGCCTAATGTTAATGCTGCTAATGGATAAACGTTGGTTCGATTAGTCTTTTGTGTCCGATGATGAATCAGCTCAACTACGGCGGTGGTGTCAACCACCGGTTTAGTATCGGGCGGGCAACAGATTGAGGTAATACCACTACTGTTGGCAGCATGACATTCTGATGCAAAGGTAGCTTTATGTGCATAACCGGGTTCACGTAATCGTGCACATAGATCAACCAGACCAGGCATGACGATTTTATCTTTAGCATCCAGTTGTATATCACTTTCAAAACCATCAGGTCCCTTTTTGACGCCAACAATTTTGCCATCGGCGATAAAAAGGTCTTGCTTGCCATCCAGTTTATTAACGGGGTCCAGTAATCTGCCGTTGCTAATAAGAATGCGCATTATTCTGTATCGCCCATGTTATCAGGCTGCCGCCCCATGATCATTGCCATAACTGCCATGCGTACCGCAATGCCATGACTAACCTGCTGCAAGATGACAGAACGTTCGCCATCAGCAACGTCAGAATCTATTTCTACACCGCGATTAATTGGTCCGGGATGCATGACGATCGCATCAGGTTTTGCTTTTTCCAGGCGCTTATTGGTCAAACCATAACGTTGGAAATATTCATATTCACTCGGTAATAAGGCGCCGCTCATGCGTTCTTTTTGCAGGCGTAACATCATTACTACATCTACTCCATCGAGACCTTCATCCATATCGTGATAGATCTGAACCCCAAGGTTTTCGGCGTCTTTCGGGATCAGGGTCTGCGGTGCGATAATGCGTGTTTCAAGAACGCCCAGTGTACTTAATGCATGAATTTCAGAGCGGGCAACGCGCGAGTGCAAAATATCGCCAACGATGGCAACGCGTAAATTTTCGAAACTCTTTTTATGTCGGCGTATGGTAAACATATCGAGCATTGCCTGAGTTGGATGGGCATGACGTCCATCACCGGCATTGATAACACTGATATGAGGCGCGACCTGTGTTGCTATGTAATGTGCCGCGCCGCTATTCGCATGACGTACAACAAACATATCGCAGTGCATGGCTTCGAGTGTGTGCAGTGTGTCGCTGAGTGTTTCGCCCTTGCTGGTTGCAGACGTTGCTATATTCAGATTGAGAATATCGGCAGAGAGTCGCTTTGCGGCTAGCTCAAAGGTGGTGCGCGTGCGCGTACTCGCTTCGAAGAATAGATTGGCGATAGTTTTACCACGTAGCAAAGGGACTTTTTTTACCGCTCTTTCACCAACACCGGCAAACGATTCGGCGTGATCAAGGATACTAAGGAGTAATGATTGGCTAAGCCCTTCTGTAGTAAGAAAATGCTTAAGGTTGCCGTTTTTGTCGAGTTGAATTGTGTTTCCAGTCATCCCGTTATTTTATTTCCAGTACTTCCGGCCTTATCTATTGATAATGTCAGGGGCTCTGGGCCAAGGAGTTTAACATGTTCTCCTTCATTCAGAAGCATTGTTTTGCCGATTATATCTGCCTGAATCGGCAATTCCCTGCCGCTACGATCAACCAATACAACCAGTGTTATACTTGCTGGCCGACCATAATCAAAAATTTCATTCATCGCCGCGCGAATGGTGCGGCCGGTATGTAGGACGTCGTCAACAAGAATGATGTGTCGATCATCAACATCCACTGGTAGTTGGCTTGGGCTCACTTCAGGGTGCATGCCCAGAGTACTGAAATCATCACGATAAAATGCGATATTTAATACCCCGAGTGGGTCTTTGTAGCCGAGTTTTTGATGTAATTGTTTAGCTATCCAGGCACCGCCGGTCTTAATTCCGATCATTAGTGGAGCCGTATAGTGATGTGAACTGGAATGGGATTCGATGGCAATAGCCATCTCGTTTAATAAACTGTTTACATTGATATTATCTGACATGGGCCGCTAGTCTTCCTTATTTGTCATGGTTTGTCGATGATTCTGATCAAGATTTTCATTTAACCATGTCTCCAGAATGAGTCTTGCAGCAACGGCATCAAGGTTACGGGTAGATTTTAATTCGCGTCTTGCTTCATAGGATGAGAGTTGTTCTTCGGTCATTTCAATGGGTAGCTTAAAACGCCCGGCGAGTTGTCGACTAAACTTTTCTGCGGCATCGGTCATTGTTTGTCGCTCGCCCTCAAGCGTAAATGGATGACCCACAATAAATTTATCCGGTTGCCATTCATCGATTAAACGTTGAATCTCGTCCCAGTCGGGTTTGTTATTTATGACCTTGATGATTTTGAGCGCAGTTGCAGTTGCGGTAACTGTTTGTCCAACAGCAACACCTATACGCTTTTCACCAAAATCGAAACAGAGCAGCGTCTGGTTTTTCACGCGTGACCAATATCGTGAGATATTTTTTCAATATCAATACCCATATGTTTTGCAGCCGAGTTCCAGCATTGTTCATAGGGTGTTTTGAAAATTGTTTCTAAATTAGCCGGACTGCTGAGCCAGGTGTTCTCCATCAATTCCTGTTCGAGTTGGCCACCGCCCCACCCTGCGTAGCCAAGAGCAATGAGTGACTCTGCTGGTCCGTCACCAACAGCGATTGCTTCAAGAATATCTTTCGAAGTTGTGACACATAATTCATCTGAGACAATAATCGATGAATCCCATTTGTTATTTGTTTGATGCAAAATAAAACCGCGATCGGTATGGACTGGCCCGCCAAGGAAAATCATCTTGTTATTCATCTCAGGATTATCAGCAGGAATATCCATTTGTTCAAAAATTTCACCGAGTTCAATATCTAAAGGTTTATTAATTACAATTCCCATTGCACCCTCTTCATTGTGAGCGCAGATATAGGTGACTGTCCGCTCAAAATCAGGGTCTTTCAGGTTGGGCATGGCAATTAAAAAATGGTTAGTCAGGTTTATCTGTTGCATGTTGAATAGTATTGGTACTAATCGTGGATTCTACAAGTCTATTACTATCTAAAACCTTTATTATTGATAAATTGCCAGGTGCGCATTATATGCAAGATATCAGTCTCATCCTTGATATGTTGTGGGAATGGTCCGTATGGTGCAGCCAGTTCAACGATTCTAATAGCAGCATCATCCAGTATTTTTTCACCAGAAGACCGACGGATTGTGATTTCATTAATGGAGCCATCCTGATTCAGGGCTACATCCAGTACCAGACTGCCGGATAGATTTTGTTTTCGTGCCTGATCCGGGTAATTCAGGTTGCCGACGCGCTCTACTTTTGAGCGCCATGCTTCCATATAGGCGGCATATTTGTATTCTTTTGTGGTGGCAGAGATAAATTTTCGTCTCGGACGTTTTGCCTTCGCCTCCATTTTACGACGTATCTCGGCACTCAAAGATGCAATCTTAAAACTATTAGTGAGTAATTCTGTAGCAGAGGGTGTCTTGGGTTTTTTTATTGTCTTTTTGACCCGGGTTTGTTCAATTTCCTTCGCACTTTTTGTTTCGGTCGTTTTAAGTTCTTTTACTTCTGCGATTTGTTTTTCCTTGCTTGGCGTGTCGACTTTTTCAACAAAAGGGTCCGGGTCTTCTGCATTTTCAACCGCAATTTTTTCCACGATGTCTTTTTTTACCGGTGAAGGTTCAGGCTCTTCCGCTTCTGTTGTTGCTGGTTCGGGCGGTTGTGGTGGTTGCGCTTCTACTGGTGGCGGTGTGGTAATTTCCGGTTTGGGGTCCGGGAATGGCGCCGGCATTGGCGCTGCTGGATTACTTACTTCTTCAATATCACCACCACCTTCGAGATTGGCTTGTGCCAGCATATCAGCTTCTTTGGGTTCTACGCTTTTCTGTTGGACCAGTACAATCTCCATCGTATCGTAACGAGCATGCGATCGGTCTTCCTCGATAAATGTGATACCCAGTATAATCAAAGCATGAATCAGAATAGCCAGAATCAGTGTCAAGCCAAATCGATCTAGCGGGGTGATTATGGGGTCTACGGGTTGTGCTGCTGCCACGTTTAAAGTTGCTTACCGGTGAGTGAATTTATAGTTGAGATAAACAATTTTATTGCGCCTGTTTGTGTTTTTCCAATTCGTCTAATAACTGCGTACTTATATCAATATTATACAGGCTATCTAATTCACGAATACAGGTTGGACTAGTGACGTTGATCTCGGTTAAATAATCACCAATAACATCAAGTCCAACGAAGTATAAACCCAGTTCACGTAACCGTGGACCCACTTGATTGCATATCCACCGGTCACGTTCAGATAATTCAATGCCAATGCCGCTGCCACCGCGGGCGAGATTGCCTCTGACTTCACCGTCTGCAGGTATTCGTGCAAGGGCATAAGGTACAGGCGCACCGTTGATCATTAATATGCGTTTATCACCTGCAGAGATCTCGGGTAAATATTTTTGAGCCATGACGTAGCTGGTTTCATTTTTAGTGATTGTCTCCAGAATAACTTTGGTATTAGGGTCACTTCCACTCACTCGGAAGATACTGTGTCCTCCCATTCCATCCAGAGGTTTAATGATCGTGCTTTCATGTCGCTCTATAAAATCCAGCAAGGTGTTCATATTACGACTGACCTGAGTTGGTGCAATACATTCAGGAAAATGAGTTATAAAAAACTTTTCATTTACATTTCTGAGTGCTGCAGGGCTATTAACAACCAGTGTGCCAAGTCTTTCAGCATGTTCGAGAATATATGTCGTATAAATGTATTCAAGATCAAAAGGCGGGTCTTTACGCATTAATAGTATATCCAGACTCGCGAGTTCCTCTATATGACTATCTGATAAGGTGAACCACTGTTTGGGGTTTTCCTCGACTTGTAGTGACCGCATATTAGCCATAGGAATATCATCAATAGTAAACAGATCTTTCTGTTCCATATAAGAAATATCCCAGCCACGTTTCTGTGCGGCAAGTAGCATGGCAAATGAGCTATCTTTCTTTATAGTGATCCCGTCAATGGGATCCATGACTATTCCGAGTTTCATATATTCTGATTTTATTAAATGAAGCAACTATAAATTGCTTTCTGAAAAATATCCAAAGTGTATGATACTAAATAACAATAACACATGGATTAATAAACGAATTTACAGTGCAAATACTAAAAATAGCGACACGAAATAGTCCACTTGCATTATGGCAGGCTGAGCATGTCAAACAGCGACTGATCGATAAACACCCGGATTTAAAAGTTGAATTAGTCAGTATGACTACAGAGGGCGATCGTTTTCTGGAGGCACCATTAGTAGCCATTGGTGGAAAAGGCCTTTTTATAAAGGAACTCGAGCAAGCAATATTAAATAATGATGCTGATATTGCCGTGCACTCAATGAAGGATGTGACCGTCGAGTTACCCGATGAATTTGCCTTGCCAGTAATAATGAAACGAGAAGATGCAAGGGATGTATTTATATCAAATAATTATAAAAATCTTTCCGAAATTCCTGAGAATGCAATCCTTGGCACTTCCAGTCTTCGCCGACAATCACAAGTTAAGGCCTTACATCCAAAGGTAACTACAAAAGATTTGCGCGGTAATGTTGGAACGCGTTTACGTAAGCTTGATGAAGGTGAATATGATGCCATCATTCTTGCCGCTGCAGGTATTCTTCGGCTTGGCTTACATGATCGTATTACACAATTAATACCGGAATCGATGTTACTGTCAGCGATCGGACAAGGCGCAATTGGAATTGAGTGTCGAGCGGGCGATTCAGAGGTAGCTGATTTGATTGCACCATTAAACGATGATGCCACAACCCTTTGTGTAAAAACCGAGCGCGCATTTAGTCGTCGTTTGTACGGTGGCTGTCAACTACCCATTGCAGGTCAGGCACAATTAATCGGTAATAAAATCAGGTTAACGGGTCTGGTAGCAAGGGTCGACGGTAGTGAAGTAATCAAGTCGGAGCTTAGCGGCGATATAACAGAATATGATAATATTGGCATTTCACTGGCAGAGCGTTTATTAAAACGTGGCGCTGATGAGATATTAAAGGAATTGCTCAATTAAATTATTACCGTGTCGGTATCGCTCAATAATAAAAGCATATTAGTTACCCGACCCAGGCATCAAGCGGGACGTCTTTGTGCATTGATCACTGATAATCGCGGGCAAGCAATATTATTTCCGACCATTGATATTAAGCGAGTAGAAGAATCAGCACATAATGAATTGTCGCGTGGTGATGCATTATCCGATTTTGATATTGTCATTTTTGTCAGTCGTAACGCGGTCAAATTTGCCTGCGATCATTATTTATCAAGAGCTGATTTGCAGAAGGACATTCAGTTTGTTGCTATCGGTGTTGGTACGGCAGAGGCAATGTCAGAATGGGGTATTATGCCTGTATTACATGCCGGTGTTCATGCTGATAGTGAAACTTTATTGCAACTGCCGGAAATGCAAAACGACCAACTTGCAGGCAAGAATATACTGATTATCCGTGGTTTGGGTGGGCGTGAGTATTTGGCAGATAATCTACTTAGTCGGGGTGCTTCCGTTGATTACGCTGAGGTCTATCGACGTTGTTTGCCTGAATATGAGGTGAATGATTGTCACAAAATATGGCAAGATATTAAACCCGAAGCAATTATTGTCAGCAGTAATGAAGGTCTTGCTAATCTGGTTAGCCTGACACCAGAGATTGACCAGCAACAATTATTTAGTACGCCACTGGTTCTAATGTCGGCACGAAGTGTTAATCTTGCAAAACAATCAGGCTTTGTCTCGAAAATGAGTATTGCTAAAGTTAAAAATGACGAAGGTCTGCTATTAGCACTTTTAGACCTTGTAGGAGAGTAGTTATTAATGAACGAAGAAATTGAAGGCAAGGAATTGGAAAAAAATGACGAAGAGCAGGAAGCTGCCGAAACAACAAAAGAAGTTGTTGCCGGCAAGCCTACAAATAAGGGTATATATGTCTTATTATTTTTGTTTGTTGTGATTTTTTCCAGTGCATTTGCCTATGGCTACAAGCAGATCATAACACTCAAAAATAACTCGATTGCTACAGATGCTGTTGAAGAACGTGTTCTCGCAGAAGTCGATCAACGCATTCAACGGTCTAGTGCAGAGTTTTCTGATATTGAAAATCAGCTGGATGAGTTGGAAACAAGACAAGCGATGCTCGCTGATGCTGTAAACAAGCCTGTTGAAGAAGCTATCCATATTAATGAAGACTATGCGCTTGCCGAGGTGGAACATTTACTAATCATTGCTACTTATAACTTACAGCTTGATCATGATGTCGATACTGCGCTTGCGGCCATGGAAGCTGCGGATGATCGTTTGAATGGTTTACGTGACCCTGCTGTGCTGCCTATCAGAGAACAGTTGATAGTCGACATGAACGAATTACGTTCTTTAAACCAGGCAGACTTAAGTGGCCTGGGTTTGTTTTTGTCGGATCTTATCAATCGTGTTGATAAGTTACCTTTAAAGAAGAATGTAGTTGTTGAGAGACCAGACGAACTTGTTGAAACAGATGATGACCAACAAACGGAGTTAGAAGGGGTAAAGCAATTTTTTGTACTTGTTTGGGAAGAGTTAAAAAGTCTGGTTATTATCACACGAGATACTGAGGTTAATAAGGCCCGATTATTACCTGAAGAGATATATTTCCTGAGAGCAAACTTAAAGCTCGAACTAGCTAATGCCCGGTTTGCTGTTTTTAATCGTGATACAGACAATCTACAAGCATCTATTGGCCATATACAAGTATGGTTGAATGAGTATTTTGATTTATCAGATGCGTCTGTTCAGAATATTCAGGATTCATTAATAAGGATGATCGATTTGGAACTCGAGTTTCCCAAAATCGATATTAGTTCGTCTCTCGAGTCAGTTCGTGCGCTAATCCGTTCTCAGGAAGACGCCAATAGAGCAATCAATAATGACGAAGCAGGCTTGCCGAAATGAAGTTATTGCTGTTTAGTTTGTTAGCATTATTGCTTGCCGTTACCATCGGTTCTTTGGCTGGTTCCGATAGCGGATATGTAATGATGACGATAGCGGGTTGGACCGTACAAACGACTGCTACCTTGTTTGTTATTGTATTGTTTTTAGGTTTTCTCCTGCTTTATTTCGCTGTTCGTAGTCTGGTACGGTTTGTCGAATTACCGAAAGATGTGAAAGACTGGCAACAACACCGACACCAACGCCGTGCTGAAAAATATCTGACGGAAGGCTTGATCAATATGACAGAAGGCCGCTGGAAACAGGCGGAAAATGATTTTCGCAAGGCGGCTCCCTATAGTCGTGCGCCCTATGTCAATTATCTCTGCGCCGCTCGTGCAGCACAGGAGTTACATGCAGTAGATCGTCGTGATGAATACTTGCGGCTTGCTTATCATAATAATCCTGATGCGAGTCTGGCTGTGGGTATAACGCAGGCGGAGTTACAGTTGAGTGAACATCAAACTGAACAGGCATTGGCAACGCTGAAGCATTTACAAAACAAACAACCGGGACAAAATCAGGTCAAGCAACTTTTGTTGGAAACGTATACGGATCTTAATGATTGGCAATCAGTGCTCAATATTATCCCATCGATTGAGAAGACCAGTCTTTATCCACGTGAACAGATTCAGGCAAAACAACTTGAAGCCTATGCCGGGTTATTAAAAGAAGCTGGAGCTCGTGAAGATAAGCAAACACTTAATAGTATCTGGGGTAATATTCCACGAAAGTTAAAACAACATTTCTATTTGATTGAAGTCTATGTGACAGAACGGCTCAGGTTTGATAACACTGCAGACTGTGAACTGTTACTAAAGACAGCCTTAAAACGACAATGGGATAATATGTTAGTACGTTTATACGGGCTTGTGGTCGCGGTAGATCAGTCCAAACAGCAGGCAACCGCTGAATCCTGGTTAAATAATCATGCCCGTGATGCAGTATTATTATTAACGCTAGGTCGTATATGCTTGCGTAATGAGTTGTGGGGTAAGGCGAGAGATTACTTGCAGGATAGTATTGATGTACAGGCGAACCCTGAGGCCTATTATGAGTTTGCCAGACTGCATGAACTTGAGGGAAACAGGGAAGCTGCAGCTAAATGCTATGAAAAGGGTCTTGCGCTTGCGACCGGATTGAAATGATCTAATCTAGTCTGCAGCGAACTCAAAAGAGTCTGAAAAAATCTGCTCCATGTTTAGTCCATTTGCCGGGAACGAATCAAGGACGGCTTTAATCATGGGTGGTGGTCCACAAGCGTAAATATCATATCCGGACAAGTCTGCATGATCTTTTAAGACTGCCTCATGTACAAATCCGGTTCTGCCTTTCCAACCATTAAGTTTATCTGCTTCCGACAATACCGGTTTATACTGAATGTGTTTATGATCTTTTGACCACTGTTTCGGAAGTTCATCAAGATAAAGATCATCGCTGGTACGGGCGCCCCAGTAGAACTGTATCGATCGCTTATGATTATTCTTTAGTGTGTATTCAATCAAACTTTTTACCGGGGCAAACCCAGTACCGCCAGCAATCATAATCATGGGCCTGTCCGATTCATGCAGTGTGAATTGACCTAGCGGACCTTCTATACGTAACAGAGTTTTTTCTGTCAGGTCTTTAAATGCATATTCAGAGAATAAGCCCCCTCCGTAGTAACGTATGTGTAATTCCAGTCTTTGATCCTGATCGGGTGGGTTGGCTAAAGAAAAAGAACGGCGTTTGCCGTCTTTCATCAGAATGTCGATATATTGTCCGGCCAGAAATTGCAGACTCTCTGATTTAGGTAATTCCAGTATTAAACGAATAACATCATCATTCAGTTTTTCAAATTTGGTAACACGGCAGGGAAATTGTCTGAGCTTTATGTCTACAGCTGATTCTATTGTGCGTGCCTTGATTACCAGATCGCTGGCTGCTTTTGCCTGACATAATAAGGCATAACCCTGTTTTTTATCTGCCGCAGTTAATCCGTCAGGTGAACCATCGGGATAAATAATTTTACCGGAAACAATTTTGGCTTTACATGAACCACATAGGCCGTTTCGACAACCATAAGGTAAGCTGTGGCTCTGGCGCAATGCTGCTTCAAGTAAGGTTTCATTTTCGCTGACGTCGAAATTAATATCTTGTTCTGATAGCTGGACTTTGTATGACATAAGTAACGTAATGATGACAGCTGGTAATTGCTGTTGAGTGATGATCGATTATTTATTTAGGCAGACTTTTACTACTATCTAACCAGCGAAGCAAGGGTTCCCATTGTTCACGGTCGTAGTATGTCTTCGAAGGCGCTAGTTCAAAGATGCTTAAACCTTTTTCAGATGCGTGTATGTAGTTCTGACTGGCGCGTAGCATAGTCATGAAAGGCAGTTGTTTGCCGTTAGGCAGCGTCAGTTTATCAAGATAATACTCCAGTTTTGCCGCAATCAAGGTGTCTTCTCTGACCCGATTAGCGACTGTCGCGATCTTTATTTTATTATTAATAGTCCCTTTTAATGAAAATAATTCATCAATAAATCGTTCTGCTGCGCGAATGTCTATTGGTGAGGCAAGTACAGGCATGACCATGGTCTGTGCCTGGCTGAGAAATTTGCTCAGTCTGGCATCATTTACACCTGCGGGGGTATCCATTACCAGAACATCAGTATCTTCCGGTATTTGTAAACTGCCTTTTTCGAGGACCGCACTATTGATTTTACTCTGGTTCTCCGGCCTTACGTTTAGCCAGTCCTGGCTCGACCGTTGTGGGTCACAATCTGCAAGCGTTACTTTTTTGCCATTCATTGCGAAATAGCTCGCGATATTGGTTGCGAGCGTACTTTTACCACAACCGCCTTTTGGATTTAGAATCAGTATGGTGCGCATAATGATATTAAAACATTGTTGTTAAATGCTTGTAAATGAACATTTAGCCTCACAGGAATGTACCCTTTTGTGAATACAGTTTTAGTATGAGTGGCGTCAGTATCAACTGCATGGCAAATACCATTTTGCCTGCCGGTACTACAATGGTTTCCGGGCTGGACATCATTGAACCTTCCAGCATTTCCAGTAGATAGCGAAAATCGACCTCGATTTTTTCCATATTACGTATATGTATAACGCTAAAGCTCTCATCATTACTGGGTATGTTTTCCGCCGCGAACGGGTTGGATGTATCTATAGTCGGGACGCGCTGGAAATTGATATCAGTACGGGAAAATTGAGGTGTAATGTAATGCATATAATCGTGCATACGATCCATGATAAGTTTGGTTGCATCCTCTGTTGTGTAACCTCTGAGGGCACGATCTCTATGGATTTTCTGCATCCATTCAAGATTAATAATCGGTGTAAACCCAATCAGCAGATCAACGTACTGAGGAATATTGATGGTATCGGTTACCAGACCACCATGTAGCCCCTCGTAAAAGAGTAAATCTGAGTTTCCTTCAATCGGTTCCCACGAGGTAATAGAGCCGGGCGGCAATCCATGTTGTGACGCCTCTTTTGCATCATGGATGTAAAAGCGGCGTTTACCGGTACCTTTTTCACCGTATTCCTTAAACAGGCCTTCGAGTTCATCAAAAAGATTGCCTTCGGGCCCAAAATGAGTCAGATTTTCGCCTTTTGCACTTGCTTCGGCACTTAGTTTTTCCATCTCAAAGCGGTCATATCGATGGAAACAGTCGCCCTCGATAAACGCCGGATTTATCCTGAGTTTACGAAACATCGTCTCAAACGCGTCTCGAGCGATACTCGTTCCCGCGCCGGATGAACCTGTTACGGCAATTATTGGATGCTTGTGTGACATAATGTTTAGGTTATCCTTTGATGAACACTTCTTCTATTTATAATTAGTCATGTTTCATGACATAGACCGATTCAAAAGCAATGCCCCAGGCAAAGCTATGCATTGCACAATTCCACTCTCACGGGCATTATAAGACATATAACACGCTGATTTAAAAGGGGAATAGTTTGGGTACGCCAGTTAATACAGATATTATCTTATATCGCAGGCTATTAAGCCATGTTGTTCCCTATTGGCGTGTATTTTTATTATCCATTATCAGCATGATTGTGCTGGCCGCAACTGATCCTGCCATTCCAGCCTTGATGCAGCCACTTTTAAACGGTGCATTCATTAATAAGGATCCACAAACCATCGCGCTAATGCCTTTTTTGTTTGTTGGCTTATTTGCTATAAGGGGTCTAGCAGGTTATGTGAGTGGTGTTTCCCTGAATTGGGTCGCGAATAAAGTAGTCATGGATTTACGTCAGGCAATGTTCGAGCGTTTGATTGTTTATCCAACCAGCTTTTTTGATAGCAACCGTTCCGGTAGTTTGATGTCACGTTTTACCTATGATGTCACGCAGATAAAGGAGGCCTCCGCCAATGCCATCTCTACACTGGTCAGAGACACAATTTCGGTTGTTGGTTTATTGGGATGGATGTTTTATATCGATTGGGCTATGGCGCTTATCTGTATGCTTGGTGCTCCGCTAATTGGCATGATTATATTAATTATTAAACGTCGATTGCGTAAGATGAGCCGTAAAGTTCAGGAGACGATGGGGGACATACATCATGTGCTTAATGAATGTTTTGACGGGCATAAAGTGATTAAACTTTATGGTGGGCAGGAAGTAGAAACAAAACGTTTCTTTAATACAATAAACGCACACCGTCGGTTCGCTATGAAGTTTATAAGTGCTTCTGCAGCAACCGGTCCATCTATACAAATGATTACAGCTATTCTTCTCGCCATCATTATTTACATAGCAACACAACAGGCATCAACAGATAGTTTATTGGTCGGTGACTTTGTTTCTTTCTTCGCCGCAGTTGCCATGATACTGGGACCATTGAAAAGGCTTGCAGGGATCAATGAACATATTCAGAAAGGCTTGGCTGCCTGTGAGAGTGTTTTTTATTTACTGGACACAGACATAGAGCCTGAATCAGGGAATAAAGATTTAATTGACGTAAAAGGCAAGATTGAATTTAAAAATGTATCTTATCATTATGCAGAATCGGAAACGAAAGCACTTGATTCAATTAACCTTGTTGTTCAGCCAGGCCAAACTATTGCCCTCGTTGGTGAATCGGGTAGTGGCAAGACTACACTTGCTAATTTAATGCCACGGTTTTATGAGCTAAGCACAGGCGCCATTTATTATGATGATATAGACATAAGAGAACTGTCACTATTATCACTGCGTAAAAATATTGCATATGTTAGTCAGGATGTTGTTTTATTTAATGATACTGTTCGAAATAATATCGCCTATGGCGATCTCGAAGATGCGTCGGATGAAGCAGTCTGGGCCGCCGCCGAAGCAGCCTGCGCAACAGAATTTATTAATCAATTACCTGAGAAAATGTCTACTTTTATCGGTGAAGACGGTACTCGATTATCTGGCGGTCAACGTCAGCGATTGGCTATAGCCCGCGCATTGCTGAAAGATGCGAGGTTGTTAATATTGGATGAAGCGACGTCTTCACTTGACACTCGTTCTGAAAGGCATATCCAATCTGCTCTGGAGAATGTTAAAAAAGGACGTACATCAATAATTATTGCACATCGATTATCTACTATTGAAAATGCAGATCATATCATCGTGCTTGATAAAGGTCGTATTGTCGAGCAGGGCAAGCATAGTGAATTATTAAAATTAAAAAATCATTATGCCCGATTACATCAGGTACAGTTTTTTGATCAGGGAAAGTCAGAAATTGAATCAGAAACATAAAGTGTTAATGATAAACAGCCGAAATCATTAATTGTTAAATAACTATAAAAATATGTAGTAAATTGGTTGAATCTCTTCACCAATAATTCAGATTTTTACTAAATTAGTTTTATTCGGTTTGAATGATCTTATCGCTTTTTTAAATTGTAACAATTTGTCATAGTTGGAACGATAACGAATATAAACATATAGCTCCGTTATATTTTTTACTTCATTACCAAATTCTTTTTTCTCCCAGACCAACCTTTGCGCATAATCAACGGGTCCTTCATAGGATTTTCTGGGTAACCCGGCCTTCGCCATTTTTTTACAAAACAGATCGTAATATTTTTTTGCCGGGTCACGGGAGACAGGTTTTTTTGTGAAGATGTAAAGTGCTATTACAGAAATAATAATTCCAATAAAAAACAGCAATAGCAGGGTTAGTTCTTTCCAGTCTATGTCATCGAAGCCCAGTTTTTGCAGGAAAAGTTTCTGCCTTTCGGGACTATATCCCAGTACCCATTGCGCCCATTGGTAGTTGATCATATCGAAGGTATTACGAATTTGTTGCCAAAAGCGAACTGCTGTAGCGTTGTTTTTAAGTCCCAGTGGAACATCTATAATGGCTTCAGGTATAGAACTTTCAATTCCTTCGTTTAGCCTTGCTGGTGAGACTATTGATGTGGGATCAATGCGAATCCAGCCTTTTCCCTCGAGCCATATTTCCGTCCATGCATGAGCATGGTGTTGTCTAACAATTAGATAATTCCCTACAGGATTTAATTCTCCGCCCAGGTAACCGGTGACGACACGTGCCGGAATTCCTGCAGCCCGCATAAGAATAGTAAAAGCTGATGCATAGTGTTCACAAAACCCCTGTCGTTTATCGAACAAGAATTCATCTACCATATCCCCCGTCATTAATGGCGGGCTTAATGTATAGATAAAATTTTTCTGTTTTAACCATTCAATTGCTGCGTTAAGAATCAATTCGTGTTCAACAAAATCGCGTCGTAATTTTGATGCAAGCTCTCGCGTTTTCGGGTGATTGAGTTCTGGCAAAATTAATCCACGTTGTAAATCGTTGTCATCTTCAGTCCAATGACTGTAGCTGCTATGTGAGGTTAATGTATATGCCTTACGTGCACGAATCGGTTCGCGGGATTTTAATTGAAGGTCATCTGTCAGGTAAGTTTTGTCCGGGAGAGTGGATACCATCTCAAGACCAAACAACCATTTTTTATTTGTAGGCTCAATAGTGACATCATAGTTTATCGGGTTACCTGTAAATCTGGTTTTCTCATGGCGACGGTTTGAGTTGGATTTACCGGTTGTCCATTTCCGACCATCTGTTTGCCAAAGAACCGGGCCACGCCAGTATAGAGTCGATTGATCAGGAATCTGATCAGTGAAACTTACCCTGAAAGCGACTTCTTTTGATTGTACAAGTTTGCTTATTGTGCCGGGTGACATCTGATCATCGATCCCGGTAACTCCGGTAAAGGCATCTTTAGGAATCCCCCACAAAGGCCCATTGACTCTTGGAAACAGGATAAACAGAATTAACAGTACTGGAATTGATTGTATCAATAACGTTGAAGATAATTTAAGTCGTTGAAGCAGGCTGAGTTGTTGTTCGGTATCATTAAAATTAATTAATCCTGCCGTCATGATTATCATGATAAATATCATGTATGTTGCTGTTGGAATTGTTTGGCTATAAAAAAAGTTTGTAATGATCAAAAAATAACCAAGATAAGTACAGATATAAAAGTCTCGTTTGGATTTGCTTTCAAAAATTTTAAATGCAGCCAACATGACTAACAGTGCAATTCCAACATCACGCCCGGCCAGAGTTCCATAACTGCCATATATACCGAATACACCAGCAACCATTATGAATAAACGAATGATATTGATACTGGATTTCTGGCTTATCCAGAGCAGCGAAAAACGAAGTGGAAGGATTATTCGGGTAGCCAGTAATCCCAGATGCAATACCGGGATCCATACTGGTAAGCGTGACCAATGAGGAAAGCTGGCCAATGCAATTCCGACAACAAGCCAGGTTATTTTATTGATATCCAACTCTTCTTTAATCATCGCTATTTACCATAACGTGCCAATGCTTCCAGGCAGCGTTCTTTGTGATGTGACCCGTGTTCGGGTTCATTAACAAAGCCGGGTATTTCGAGTCCATAGTGAACTGAAGCCGCATCAGCGAGCAATATCCAGTAACATAATTGTGATAAACGCGATTCAATATCGCGAAGATGTGAAACACTATCCCAGTTGAGAATTAACGTTTGTGAACCTTTACCACTGAATTGTTTAACCAATAAACCTTGCTCTCTGGCAAACACCTTCCATGCTATTGAATTAACGGCATCGCCAGCCCTGTACTTTCTAAATCCGGAGAAATCATCAGTGCCGGCCTGTATTCCATAGTCAAAATTTTGTTCATCTAATGTGTTCAACGGTAGTTGTTTTTGCCCCTTGGGCACGGGATAAACCAGACATTCAAAATCGGGTTGGTAGTAAGCCCATGCGGTAAAGATACCGAGCGGAAAATTTGTTGATATCTTTAATCGTTTTAATATTAATACGCCTCTATTATTTGTTTGTATTGGATAATGGCAGGTCGATTGTTTGCCGGCTTCAAGTCCGATAGTAATGATGGGCTGTGTAGTTTTTTTTCTAAATATTTTTTTTGTTGTGTCGTGATATTCCAGTTTTATTGAAAATCTTGTTAAACCTGGACGGTTGTCGAGTTGTATAGGGAAGAGAGCTTGTTGACCGACAAATACGGGTTTGGGTTTGGTGGACGTTAGTATCAAGCCAGTCAGGTTTTTGTAGGTATGTAACATACTGACAAGCCCCAGACTCGTCAGAAGAAAACATAGTACAAAGGCCATATTGTTGTTGTAGTTAATAGCGCCTAAAAGCATAACAATGAGCATCAACATATAGAGCCAGCCTTGAGAAGTAGGAAGGATATAAACTCGTTGGCGCTTAAGATCGGTGGCTAGAATGTTCGTGTTGCCGGAAGAATCGACCGGCGCTCGTTCCAAAACAACGGGTATCGCCATTAGGAGCCCTCTAAAAATTGCATTTTACTGCAATAGCAGTACTTATATACCAGCGAATAGGAACATCAGGGTATAGGGACATTCTGAATTAAATGCTCCGCTGGCTGCAAAGCTTCTTTGTCCGAAACTTCATAAATAAACTGAAGACGATGTCCAATAACGCTAGGCAATATTGCTTGTATATCTTCGGGCAATACATGTTCATGTGCGTGCAATAGTGCCCATGCCTTTGCAGCACTTAGTACAGCAATACCTGCACGCGGTGATAAGCCATGTAAATAATTACCCGAGGTACGGCTAAACTCAAGCAGGTTTTGTAGATAATCAAGAATGGCATCTGCAACGTGAACTTGATCCAGTTTTTTTGCAACTGTATTAATTCAGTGCCTGATAGAACTGCTTCGGTATTTTCCAGTAACTGTTTTCTATCTTTACCATTTAATAATTCGCGTTCCGCGATATTGTCTGGATAGCCTAATTCTATTCGCATCAGAAATCGATCCAGTTGTGATTCAGGCAATGCAAACGTGCCTACCTGATTCATCGGATTTTGAGTAGCAATCACAAAAAAGGGTTCAGGCAAGAACCTTGTTTCGTTGTCTATCGTTACCTGATACTCAGCCATAGCTTCGAGTAATGCACTTTGTGTTCTTGGTGTTGCCCTATTGATTTCATCTGCTAACAGCACGTTGGAAAAGACCGGGCCCTGATGAAAATCAAATTTATTGGTGTCGCGGTTAAATACCGATACACCCAGAATATCTGCCGGTAGTAAGTCACTGGTGAATTGTATGCGTTTGTAATCCAGCCCCATTACTTTAGCAAGCGTGTGTGCCAGTGTTGTTTTACCAACACCGGGTGTATCTTCAATTAATAGATGACCTTTGGCAATCATGCAGGCTACAGCAAGTTTTATCGCATTTGTTTTGCCCAGAATAATTTTGCTAATGGTGTTAATAACATTATCAAGTTTAATAATGTTTGCTGAACTGGAATTAATATCTTCTGTCATGTTCATGATTATTCTCCAGCGACAGTCATTCCATCGATCATGACCGAACCGGTTAACACGTTCCCTCTTGGATCAACATCATTACCAATACTGATAATGTTTTTATACATATCAATCAAATTACCGGCCACGGTTATTTCTTCAACGGGGTAAACCAGTTCACCATTTTCTACCCAATAACCGGACGCACCACGTGAGTAATCACCGGTTACCTGATTAACGCCAAAACCGATCATGTCTGTTATTAATAGTCCGGTGCCCATGTCCTTGATCATTTTATCCAGATCATCTGGACCTGTTTCTATGACAAGATTATGCACGCCACCAGCATTACCGGTTGTTTGTAATCCGAGTTTTCGAGCGGAGTAACCACTCAACACATAATCTTGAAGTATACCGCCTTTGATAATGTCGCGTTCCCTGGTGGCAACACCGTCATTATCGAAAGGGGCACTCCCTAATGCTTTTTTAATATGGGGTTGTTCTCGTATGTTGATATGACTCGCAAATACTTGCTCGCCTTTTTTATCAAGTAGAAAACTGGCGCGGCGATAAAGGCTACCACCTGCGATAGCGGTAATGAATGCAGAAAAAAGGCCTGAGGCAACTGGCGCTTCAAAAATGACAGGCACCTGTCGAGTGGATAACTTTCTTGATCCTAATCGAGATACAGTTCTTCTCGCTGCTTCTTTGCTGATCTCACTAATTGATTCCAGTTCATTAAAATCACGTGTTTTGCTATACCAGCCGTCACGTTGCATTCCATTTTTGTCTTCAGCAATGACAGTACAATCAATTGTGTGGCTGGACCATTTCCAGCCATTGATAAAACCATTGCTATTACCATACAGGTTTATACCTGAATAGGTGCTAACGACAGAACCGTCAGAGTTTGATATGCGTTTGTCACAGGCAAATGCGGCTTGTTCACATTCAATTGCCAGATTAATCGCCGCTTCAGGAGAGATAGACCAGGGATGGTATAGATCGAGATCAGGCACCTCTTTCGCCATTTGTTCAGGCTCAACCAGGCCGGCACATTCATCGCGACTTGCATACCTGGCGATATTGACAGCAGCCTGGACAGCATCTTTTATTGCGGTTTCACTAAAATCCGAGGTGCTGGAATTGCCTTTTTGCCCATCAATATAAATGGTAATACCCAGTCCCTTGTCGCGCTCATATTCCAGTTTATCAATCTCTCCTTTGCGCACATTGGCAGACAGGCCGGCACCGGCGCCAACATCAGCCTCCGCGGCACTGGCGCCCATTGCTTTGGCCTGCGTCAAGACTGAATCTATGATGCGAATAAGCTCTTCACGATTATCTGATAATGCGGTTGTATTCATGGCTTCCATAATTATTGTTTGCTTTGAAATTAACTATTCTAGCATTCAGGCCGATTCATTCAGTACTTTAATTCAATAGTCTGACGCTTTTGCGTACAATCCGTTCCATGGATATATCTCATGTACTCGACCCCTTAAATTCCAATCAGCGTGAAGCTGTTGGTGCACAGGCAGGCAATCTATTGGTATTGGCTGGTGCCGGCAGTGGTAAAACCAGAGTATTGGTTCACCGAATTGCCTGGTATATAGAAACCGGACAGGCAAGCCCTTACAGTATTATGGCCGTGACTTTTACCAATAAGGCGGCTGCAGAAATGCGTAGCCGTATTGAGAATTTATTAGGGCAATCAATTCGCGGCATGTGGGTCGGCACCTTTCATGGACTTGCACATCGACTATTACGCGCACATTGGCAAGAAGCGAACTTGTCGCAAAATTTTCAAATCCTCGACAGTGAAGACCAATACCGTACTATACGGCGTTTGATTCGTTCAATGATGTTGGATGAGTCGCAATACCCGCCACGAGAAGCACAATGGTTTATTAATGCGCGTAAAGATGAGGGGCTTAGGCCAGAACATATAGATGACCACGGTGATGTGACCACAGCGCAAATGGTTCAGATCTACAAAACCTATCAAGAGGCCTGTGAACGATCGGGGCTGGTTGATTTTGCAGAGCTGTTATTACGGACATTTGAATTATTCCGCGAACAAGGCGCGATTCGAGAACATTATCAGCACCGGTTTAAACATGTACTGGTCGATGAGTTTCAAGACACTAATACTCTACAATATAGTTGGTTACGGTTATTGGTAGGTAAAGACAGTACTCTCTTTGCTGTTGGTGATGATGATCAATCGATCTATAGCTGGCGTGGTGCACGTGTTGAAAACATGCAGGCTTTTGAACGGGATTTTCATGACACGAAGCTGTTAAAGCTGGAACAAAATTATCGATCAACAGCGACCATCCTGAAGGCGGCGAATAAACTTATCTCAAACAATAATGCGCGTTTAGGTAAAGATCTCTGGACCGATGGTGAAGATGGTGATCGCATCGGCATTTATATGGCCTATAACGAAACTGATGAAGCGCGTTACGTGATTGATCAGATTAGACAGGCTCCTGAACAAGGAAAGGTGTTTAATGATTATGCCATTTTGTATCGGGTCAGTGCCCAATCACGGGTAATTGAAGAAGCCTTGATGCAAGCGCGTATACCTTATCGTGTTTACGGTGGGATGCGGTTTTATGAACGTGCTGAAATTAAAGATGCACTTGCCTATGTACGTCTGGCCCGTTTTCGCGATGATGATGCCTCGTTTGAACGAATTATCAATACGCCTACACGAGGCATTGGCAATCGCACTATTGAAGAATTACGTGCGACTGCTCGAAGAGATAATTGTTCTTTATGGCATGCAGCGCAGCATGTAATTGAACATAAGCTGCTGAGTGCTCGCGCTATAAATGCACTCGAACAGTTTGTGAGCCTGATTCAAAGAATGTCAGCAGCGGAATCTGAATCAACCTTAAATGAACATGTCGATCAAGTGATTAAATTAAGTGGTTTAATTGAACATTTTAAAAAAGAAAAGGGCGAAAAAGGTTTGGCGCGAGTTGAGAACCTGGAAGAACTGGTAACAGCTGCTGGTGAATTTGAGATCGGTGATGATGAAGAGCTGGCTGAGATGGATGCTTTATCTGCCTTTATGGCGCATGCGGCACTCGAATCAGGAGAGACACAAGCGGGCGATAGTTCAGATTGTGTACATATGATGACCTTACATTCGGCAAAAGGTTTGGAATTTCCGGATGTGTATTTAGTGGGTATGGAAGAAGGTCTATTTCCACATCAACGCAGTAGTGAAGATTTGATACAACTCGAAGAAGAGCGGCGGCTTTGTTATGTTGGGATTACGCGCGCGAAAAAAACACTGACATTAACGCATGCACAGCATCGTCGTATGCACGGTTCAGATTATTATCCGCAACCGTCACGCTTTATTGATGAAATACCTTCTGAGCTACTTAACGATATTCGGCTTGGAGGCAGCGTAACAGAATCATTGTTTAGTAAGAGTTATGAAAAATCATCTAATGACGATGGTTCTTTGTCGCTGGGTCAACGTGTCTCACACGCCAAGTTTGGCGAAGGGATTGTGCTTAATCTTGAAGGCAGTGGTGGTCATATGCGTATTCAGGTTAATTTTGAACATGCTGGTTGTAAGTGGTTGGTGGCAAGTTATGCAAACCTGCAGCCAGCATAAACAGTGTATCGCGTTATTTAGATGCAAAACGAAGATCTAGAAAAATTGTAAATAGTAATACAAGTTCTTGTCACGAACATTCAATTCATAAACAAGTTATAGAAAGGGCAAAGTATGGAGTCACCGATAGAAAAAATAATTCAACATTACAAAACATTTTTTGAAGGACATGAGTCTGAGGTTTTGAACTGGGATTTAGGGCCGATCAAGGAAACTATTCCTGAATTTGAAGTGATTCGATTTTCACCCGGTGAAAAAAGTAATCTATGGGTGTACTGTTCAGTTGGCGCTTCGAAAATTCAGAATGAAGAAGCTGGCTTGCATGAGTTCATGATTATTTCTCCAACTGAAAACATGCGAATGGTTGAGATGTTGGCAATGGTTACCTACTATCATTCGCTGCATGGCCTTCAATTTGCCGATACAGTGCCTATTGGAGAGCCTTGGGTAGAAGGCTCTAAGTGTGATAATTGGTTAGTGTCTTTGCCATATCCCTTTGATCAAATGCTTGAGATGATTCCTCATAATCATGCGCGTCTGGCATGGTTATTACCGATTACTAGTGAAGAACGTGAATTCATAGCTGAAAATTCGCTTGAAGCGCTCGAGCAACAATTTGATGAAGCAAATTTAAAGTATTGGCAGATTGATAGAAAGTCTGTGGTTTGAAACAAACAACAGTGAATTAATTCGCTGATAATAGTTTTCAGGTAAGGAAAAAAATAATAATGAATAAATGGAATAATTTTTTATACGGCTTAGTACTCTTATTACTAACCGCTTGTGGCGGAACATCAGATCCTGCCATTAGTGGAAATGCTGCAGTTGATCTTTCAAAAACATTCAAATGGAAGATGGTGACCACTTGGCCAGCTAATTTTCCAATCTTCCAGGAAGGTGCAGAGCGGTTTGCAGAGGATGTGCGAGTCATGAGTAATGGGCGGCTGGATATACATGTCTATGCTGGAGGTGAACTGGTTCCCGCATTACAGGTGTTTGACGCGGTATCTAATGGCGTGGTGGAAATGGGGCACGGCTCACCCTATTACTGGGCAGGCAAGGTGCCTGAGGCGCAATTTTTTTCATCTGTCCCTTTTGGCATGACTGCAAAAGGTATGAATGCCTGGCTGTATAACGCTGGCGGTCTGGAACTTTGGAACGAGATTTATAAACCATTTAATTTAATCGCAATGCCTATGGGAAATACCGGCGTACAAATGGGTGGCTGGTTTAATAAGCAGATTAATTCAATGGAAGATATTCGAGGGCTGCGGATGCGTATCCCAGGGTTGGGCGGCAAGGTGTTTAAGAAAGCCGGTGGAAATCCTGTCTTGATGGCGGGTAGCGAGATATATACGGCTCTCGAACGCGGTACGCTTGATGCGACAGAGTGGGTCGGCCCATTTCATGATATGCGACTGGGTTTGAACCGAGCGGCTAAATACTATTATTATCCCGGATGGCATGAGCCCGGCACTGTATTTGAATTAATGATCAATAATTCAAAGTGGTCGTTATTACCAAAAGATTTACAAAAGATAGTTGAAACTGCAGCAGCAGCAAATAGTGAATGGATCTATGCGCAAATGGAATATCACAATCAAGAGGCTTTAAAGGAATTACGGACGAAACAAAACGTGCAGATTATTGAATTTCCGAAAGAGGTCTTGTCTGAATTCAAGCGATTAGCTAAAGAAACGCTTGATGAAGAGGCTGTTGCTAATCCGAAATTTAAACAGGTCTATGAAGCCTATGAAACCTTTAGGACCAGTTATGAAGGCTGGGATGAATTATCTGAAGAGTCCTATCAGGCTGGCTTAAGACTTAAATAATGTTGAAAAATAAAGGGAGCATCAGCTCCCTTTATTGTATTTGTTGTCGATGGAATAGGTTTAGCCTATTCCCGATAATGATTATTTAGTCTGGTTCACCATGTAATCTACGGCAGCTTTAACTTCATCATCGCTGAGTTTTATGTTGCCGCCTTTGCCCGGCATCATCCCTAACTCCCCAACAAAACCATTGATTGCATGGTCATACAGAGTATCCATGCCTTTCTCGATGCGTGGACCCCATGCAGTTGCATCCCCCGTTTGTGGAATCATAGAGGCTAATGCCGCTATACCATGGCAGTTTACACATAAGCCATCATAAACAGTTTTGCCAGCATCACTATCAGCAGCCGCGATTTCAGTTGATTCAGCGGCAGGCGTTGCATCAAGTTGAGCTAACATGTGATCTACGGCGGCTTTGACCTCGTCATCTGTCAGTTTAGGGTTGCTGCCTCTGGCAGGCATCATTCCCATCTCTCCGACAAAACCATTAATGGCATGGTCATAGAGCGTATCCTTGCCCTTTTCTACGCGGGCAGCCCAAGCAGCCGCGTCACCCGTTTGTGGAATCATGGATGCCATTGCCGGGATACCGTGACAATTAACACAGAGTCCGTCATAAACTGTTTTACCTACATCGCCACTTGCTTCCCCAGCTGTAGAGGCGGTCATTTCTTCAGCAGCCATTTCTACCTCTTCACCAACGGCAGTAACTTGTCCTACCGGTTTAGTAATCTCAGCTACTTTTACGGCACGCATTTTAGCTTCTGCCTCATCATCTGAAGCAGCAAATTGTGCGACGACAAAAAATACCACCATCATGACGGCGATGACGCCTAGTGCCAGTGAAAAATTTCTGAAAAATATTTTATCTTGTTCTTTACTCATTACTCATCCCCAAGGGTAATTGTCCGATAATTCCGGAGTGTCTCGATTCCAGAGGCAAAAGTATACCTAATAAACTGGTCATACCGCTACTTGATAAATTCACTAGATAACTGAAATCACCCAAACACCGCTTTACTTCCTTGAAACACTTATGCTGTATTACACAAAATGGTAAAGAATAAGCTTGAATTAAAGAGGTTTGCCCACATGAGCGGTTAATTCGAGTTTACTAATTGCTCTTATACGCTTCAATTTACCCCATGAATAGCTTTAGCGACGAATCTATAGGCCTTCAGCAAGAAAATTATGCAATTTCACGTAGTCATCACATCCGTTGCTGTGTAATGCTAAATATTTAATCCTCAGGGTCTGAGCATGCCTACTAACACTCAAGGTCATCTATTGTTGATTGAAGACCATCAAGATATCGCAGAAATGATATGTGAATACATGGAACGTTCCGATTACGTGATGGACCATGCCGCCGATGGCATTACCGGTTTACATCTTGCCGTAAGCAATGATTACGATGCGATTATCCTTGATCAAATGCTGCCGGGAATGGACGGTATCGCCGTATTGGAAAAAATACGCAATCAGGCGAAACGTGCCGTACCGATATTAATCTTGACGGCTAGAGATACATTACAGGATAAAATTGCCGGGTTAGATGCGGGCGCCGATGATTATCTGGTTAAGCCATTCGAGATTAAAGAACTGGAGGCGAGACTAAGGGCATTAATACGAAGACAGCGTGGATTGCTGAGCCCTGAAAAGTTGCAGGTTGCTGATTTGATATTCGACTCAGGAACGTTGGAGGTTACACGGGCTAATAAACCCATCAAGCTAACCCCCATAGGTTTAAAAATATTAAAAATATTGATGCATGCTTCGCCACGTGTAGTTAGCAGACGTGAGATCGAACGACAAATCTGGGGAGATATTTTGCCCGACAGTGATACCCTGCGAAGCCACATGTACAATCTGAGAAAATCAATCGACAAACCGTTTAGCAAACCATTGATGGAAACCATGCAAAACAGTGGCTTCCGGCTGGTCGATCCTGATGAAGACTGATACAGGAATTAACCAACGTTTATTAAACGCCTTTATTTTACAGGCTGTCTTAATCAGTGTGGTTGCATTGTTGGGTGTTTATGCGGCCCGGTTCGTAATAGGCGATATCCTGATTCAACGCGCTCTGGATGATGAAGCATCACATTATTGGGCCCGATTTGATACCGATAAAAATGCACCGCGGCCTGATACTTATAATTTGAATGGTTATTTAAATCCGGGAGATAAAATAATCCCCACAGAAATTTTTAACCTGAATCCCGGACTGCATAAGTTAAGCGATAGTCATTCAGATTTTTATATCGTGCATGTATCAGAGCACGATGGTCATACGCTCTATCTGGAATTTGATGGTCAGCAGGTCAGTGAGTTGGCTCTGTTTTTTGGTATCTTCCCACTCGCCGGCTTTCTTATCGTTATTTATTTATCTGGTTGGGTTTCATATCGTTTATTGTCACAAGCGGTATCACCAATCATAAAATTAGCGAAAACATTAGAAGAACTCGATCCAAGTAGTGAAGAATTTTCTGAAAAATTAAAATCGGCTTTACCTGACAATGTTGATCAGGAAGTTGCTGTTTTAGCGCAGGCATTATCGGATCTATCAGATAGAATAGTCTCATTTGTAGTTCGAGAACGAAATTTCACGCGTGATGCGAGTCATGAATTACGCAGTCCTATTACGGTTATAAAAATTGCCTCTGATTTTTTATTGGAGGATGACTCACTGAGTGAGGCACAAATCAGGCCATTACTACGTATAAAGAACAATGCAGCGGATATGGAGGAATTGATTGAAGCGTTGTTAATACTTGCGAGAGAATCAGACAGGGAACTATCGTCAGAACCGGTTTGCATCAATGATGTTGTTTCTGAAGAAATAGATAGAACAAACGATCTTCTGTTGAACAAACCAGTAAAGGTAGGTTTTGAAGAAAAGAATAAATTGTTTGTAAATGGATCCGACAAAGTTCTGTCAGTCCTGATCGGTAACCTTATCCGTAATGCGTTCTCTTATACTGATGAGGGTAATGTCAATATTCTTATTTCGGGTGATAATTTGATTATTGAAGACAGTGGTATCGGCATGCATAAAGATGATGTTGAGCAAATGTTTAAGCCGTTTAAACAAGGCAAGAATAAGCGTCGTGGTGGCTATGGTGTAGGATTAACCATCGTCAAGATGCTTTCGGATCGGTTTAATTGGCCTATCGATATCGATACTCAACTCGGTTATGGGACCAAGGTTACGGTCGAATTTTCCAATGCCGCTATCTACTGAAAACAATAATAGCAGGTTCTTCACATAATCTTCACACTTGCTAGACCAGTTATACACATCCGCCCGCCTACACTAATTAAGATGAAAAATCTCTACGAGAACAGAATTGAAAGCACAAAATAAATTATCCTTGTTTCAGAAACTATGTTGTTGGTTGTTTAATGAGTCATCAATATATGAGGGATTAAATGAACAACAGAAACAAAAGATTGATAGTTTCAGGCTGATTGTATTTATCATGATACATATAGCATGTCTTGGCGTGCTCTATGTTGGTGTGAGTTGGGCAGCAGTTATTCTGGCTGTTTTTCTTTATTTCAGTCGGATGTTTTTCATTACCGCATTCTATCATCGGTATTTTTCACATCGCAGCTACAGCGTTTCACGCCCGATACAATTTTTAATGGCAGTTGCCGGTTGTACGGCTGGACAACGTGGACCACTTTGGTGGGCAAGTCATCATCGCGGCCATCATATCAACTCAGATACACATACTGATCCGCATTCTCCAAAAAACGGGTTTCTTAATAGTCATCTTCTCTGGTTCTTGCGACGTGGAAATTTTCCTTTACACGATGATCGTATCAAAGACCTGTTGCGTTACCCTGAATTAAAATTATTGGAAAGAGTTGACTGGATACCCTTCCTTTTAATGTTTTGTTGTTGTTTTCTTCTGGGAAACTTTCTTTCTATTAATCATCCTGGGTTAAATACGAACGGCTTGCAATTACTGTTCTGGGGTGGTTTTGTTTCAACGGTCGTTCTTTATCATGCCACCTATACCATAAACTCGCTGGCGCATGTATTTGGCAAGCGCCGTTTTAATACTGGTGATGACAGTCGTAATAATGTCTGGCTGGCTTTATTAACGCTGGGCGAAGGCTGGCATAACAATCACCATCGTTACCCGGCAGCAACCCGACAAGGTTTTTATCGTGGTGAACTTGATGTTAGTTTTATTTTAATAAAAATGTTCGCAACATTTGGGTTGGCAAAAGATTTAAAACCGGTGCCCTTGCATATACTGAAAGAAGGTCAACAGCAATGAAAATCGCAATTGTTGGTACTGGTATTTCGGGTTTAACAGCAGCCTATTTGCTGAATCGTGAACATGAGATTCAAGTCTTCGAAGCGAATCATTATATTGGTGGGCACACTAATACTGTTATTGTTAATGAAGACGAAAGAACAATACCTGTTGATACGGGTTTTATTGTTTTCAATGAACAAAATTATCCATGCTTGTGTCAATTGTTTGAAATGCTGGACGTCGAAAGTCGTGAGTCAGACATGAGCTTCAGCGTGCATTGTGAAAAGACTTTGCTGGAATACAATGGAACGGATCTTAATCGCGTTTTTAGTCAGCGAAAAAATATATTTAGTCCAACATTCTGGCGCATGCTAAAAGAAATCATGCGCTTTAATGATAATGCTCCGACAGAACTTCATAATGGCATGAATGATAAAACTACAGTGGCTGAATATGCCGAAAAAAATAAATACTCCACCAGCTTTATTGAATATTATCTAGTGCCATTAGGCGCTTCTTTATGGTCATGTCCGGCGGCAAAGTTTCGTCAATTCCCAATCAAGTTTGTACTCGAGTTTCTGGATAACCATTGCATGTTACAAGTTAACCACCGTCCGCAATGGAGAACTGTTGTAGGTGGTTCCTATCAATATATCAAGCCACTTACGAGAGATTTTGCCAAAAAGATTAACCTGAATTGCGGGGTTACCAATGTAACCAGAAAGCATAATCATGTTGAGCTAACTACGGCAGATGGCAGAATAGAAACATTTGATGAAGTCGTTCTTGCTACCCATGCTGATACGAGTCGTCGACTGGTTAGCAATATTGAAGCTGAGGAAATCAGCATGTTGGATCTGTTTGAGTATCAAGATAACGAAGCGATACTGCATACAGACACTAATGTGTTGCCCAAAAATAAGCGAACCTGGGCCAGTTGGAACTATCGTATTCCGGCGACTGAAAATAATCATGTGGCAGTTACCTATAACATGAATATGTTGCAGGGGATTGAGAGTGATAACACCTATAGTGTTTCACTTAATCAGGCTGAGCAGATTGATCCATACAAAGTTATACGACGGATACATTACCATCATCCGGTGTTTCAACCAGGTAGAGATGCGGTACAAGCAGATCACCATAAACTGATTCGACGTCGAGGCATTTCATATTGTGGTGCCTATTGGGGCTATGGTTTTCATGAGGATGGTGTCCGTAGTGCCATTGCAGTATGCGCTGCTTACGATCAGGCGTTGGCCGCATGAATAGTTATATCTATGAAGGCCGGGTTTCGCATGGTCGCTTCATGCCGCATAAGCATTATTTTAAATACAAATTGTACATGATGTACCTGGACCTGGCTGAGTTACCAAAGTTGTTTGATCCCTATTTATTCTGGTCGGCAAGGCGTTTTGCATTTGCCTGGTTCAGACGTAAGGATCATGCTGGTGATGCAGGCGTTGCTCTTGATGAAAGTGTACGTCAGATCATCAAACAGGAAACAGGTAAGGACCATTCAGGACCAATACGATTACTAACACATTTGCGTTATTTTGGTTACTGCATGAATCCGGTTAGTTTTTACTATTGTTGGAATGATGAAGATATCGAGCTCGAATATATTGTTGCCGAAGTCCATAACACGCCATGGGGTGAGACGCACTGTTATGTGCTTGACAGTAATGAAATACAAGAAGGCAAATCGTCCTATTCTTTTGCAAAGGCGTTTCATGTTTCGCCGTTTATGGATATGGGTCAATCCTATGAATGGCATTTGCCGAAGCCTGATGAAGTACTGAAAGTTAATATGAATAGTTTTGAAAATGGTAAAAAAGTTTTCAATGCAACGATGAATTTAACCAGACAACCCATCAATCGACTCCAACTTGCTCGAGTTTTATTTATGTATCCCGTAATGACGATGAAGGTTATTGCGGCGATTTATTGGCAAGCCATGAAGCTCTGGTTCAAAAAAACACCATTTTATTCTCACCCAAAACATTTAACACAAGAGACAAATCGATGAGATCGACAACGCTAAAACAAAATGACTTGAAGATGACGTCATTCGCAAGCTCGTTTCTATTGCTGGCTAAAAAACTGATAAGAAAAAAAATCAGCGGCCTGCCATCGGGTTGTATCGCCATTAATGACCCGTTTGACCATTGGCAAACGGATTCAGCCCTGCCAGCAGATATCACAATTGAAATTAAGGACATGCGTTTTTATATAGACGTTTTGTTGGCGGGTAGTAACGGCGCCGCAAGCGCCTATCGAGACGGCTATTGGCGCTGTGACAATCTGGTTGGGTTGTTTCAAATGATGGTCAGGAATCTTGACCATACTGACGAGCTTGAATCAGGGTTGGCTTCACTAGGCAACTGGTGGTTACGACGTAGACATAAAGCCAGAAGTAACACGCGTCAGGGTAGTCAGGAGAATATTCATGCGCACTATGATCTTGGTAATGACATGTTCCAGTTGTTCCTCGACAAAACCATGACCTACTCATCCGGTTTTTTTCTGAATGAACAATCAACTCTTGAGGATGCATCAATTGAAAAACTGGACCGAATTTGCCGCAAGCTGGATTTAAAACCGCATCACCGTTTAATTGAGATCGGTAGTGGTTGGGGCAGCTTCTCCATTCATGCGGCAAAAAATTATGGTTGTCACGTCACTACAATAACGATTTCTAAAGAACAATATGGGCTTGCCAAACAACGCATACAAGAACAGGGTTTGGATGATCGGATAGATATCAAACTATGTGACTATCGTGATTTGACAGGAAAATTCGACAAACTTGTTTCTATAGAAATGATAGAAGCTGTTGGCCATGAATATTTGCCTGCCTATTTTTCCAGTTGCGCATCCTTGTTAAAAAATGACGGTCAAATGTTAGTTCAGGCGATCACGATGCCGGATCAGCGGTATACGCAATATCTTAAAACCTCGGATTTTATACAGCAGTTTGTTTTTCCAGGCAGTTGTGTTCCTTCATTGACAGCAATGCTCAATGCCATCACTGAGTCTTCAGATTTGCGGGTTAACAACATCGAAGGTTTTGGTCTTCACTATGCGAAGACATTAAAGATTTGGCGGGAAAACTTCATGGCTAGACTGGATGATGTTAAGCAGTATGGTTATGGTGATGATTTTATTCACTTATGGGAATATTACCTGGCGTACTGCGAAGCCGGATTCATCGAATGTTATACTGGTGTCGTGCAAATGCTAATGAATAAACCGGCTTATGGAAGAGAAGCGTTAACGAGAGCGGACTCATCGGTGCATTTATAAAATGAATGTCAGTAATTTCATACTGTTTCAAATAGCATGGTTTGTGACGATCATCTCGGCAGCGAATGGACTGCCTTATGTTGGAGTGATCTACACATTATTATGGGTTTTCATACATCTCTATATCATTGGTGATAAACGCGTATTCGAATTTGAAGTATTAATTAGTGCTGCTGTAATTGGTTATTTACTTGATTCGTTTCTGGTCTATAAGGACGTAATTGTATTTCCCGAGCCAGCTTTATTCGGTGGTCCTTCGCCGATGTGGATGGTCTGTCTCTGGATTAACCTTGCGGCAACAATTAATTACTCTCTCTCCTGGCTTAAAGGGCGCTATTTATTATCCGCTTTAATGGCATGCATAGCAGGACCTCTTGCCTATGCAGCAGGAGATAGACTAGGCGCTATCAATCTTTCTGATAATTCTTCCCTGATTATTATTGGATTTATGTGGACCTGTGTGATGCCGCTATTGATATTTATTTCTGAACTAATATACAAACATCAAGCATCTAAAAACCAGATTTTGGTAAATGGAACGGGTAATTAATATGGCACTTACTTCAATCTTTTTATATGCATGGGCTTTCAGTGCGGTTGTTATGTTGTTGTTATGGATGGTGCAATATAAAACTGAAAACGCAGGCATAGTTGATGTGGCCTGGTCATTCTTAACGCCGTTAGTGGGTGTTTGGTTGATACTGGCAGATGATATTCCGAATGAAGCGCGGCAATGGCTAATAATTGCAATGGCAATTTTCTGGGGATTTCGACTGGGTTTTTATTTATATAATCGGGTCATAAATGAAGTCGAAGATGGGCGTTATCGTTACATGCGGCAGTATTGTGGCAAGTATGCCCAGCCGGTTATGTTTGTTTTTTTTCAGGTTCAAGCCAGTTGGACATTACTCTTTGCCCTGCCGTTCTGGGCTGCGTCACGCAACTCTGATACTGGCCTCGAGTTGTTAGATATTTTAGGTGTTCTGATCTGGTGCATTGCAATCGCTGGCGAATTACTAAGTGATCAACAACTCCATCGTTTCAGAATGAACTCTGCTAATAAAGGACTTGTTTGTGATAAAGGTTTTTGGCGTTATTCAAGGCATCCAAATTATTTCTTTGAATGGTTGCAATGGTGGGCATTTGTTTTAATAGGTTGCGGTAGCGATTACTGGTGGTTAACCTGGACCGGGTTAGTAGTCATCTATGTTTTTATTACTCGGATAACCGGCGTTCCCTATACGGAGCAACAATCAATACGAAGCCGAGGCGATACCTATAGGGAATATCAAAAAACAACGAGTATGTTTTTTCCGTTACCGCCAAAGGAATTAAAATGATCGCCATTTCTAGAAAGTATAAGGCCGTATCAATACCGATTGTAATTGCTTGTGGTGGCCTGTTAATTATGTTGTCGATTATCTTTTATGCATTGATCTATGGTGATTTTTTCAAAGAAGGAGCTGCATTGGTTGATATGGCCTGGGGAATGGTGACACTAGTCGATTTATATTTAGGCCTTTTACTTTTTTCATTCTGGATTATGTGGAGAGAAGACAATAAAGTCGTCGCTTTTGCTTGGTCATTACTGGTGCTGTTGCTCGGCAATATGTTGTCCTGTGTGTATATCATCAAGGCAGTTTATGACGCAGAAGGGAATATGATGAAGTTCTGGCTAGGTGAGTGCACGACAATAAAATAAACCTGATGCAGAAAATAGTATTTTTAATATACCTGTCTTTGATGGTCCTTCCGGTTTTTGCGGGTGATAGTCCGACGCGGGTGGGTTATGCCTACGACCGTGATACCGATAATTTACTTTATACGGAAAATCATTATGAAACATTCAATGACGGCGTTCTTTTACGATCTGAGGTTATTTATAAAGATATTGATGAAAATATAATTGCTAAAAAAACGGCTGATTTTAGTACTAGTCAATTTATGCCCGAGTTTTCTTTAGAAAATATCAAAACAGGCCATAAAGAAAAAACACGTTATACAGAAAATAAATATGAAGTCATATTTAGTGAATCGCAAGCTGAAACGCAAAAAGAAGCATTAATAAAATATAAAGAGGATTCGATCAGTGATGCCGGTTTTGATAATTTTATTATTGCCCATTGGGATGAATTAAAAGCAGGTAAAAAATTCAAACGAGAATTCCTGGTGCCAAGCATGCTGGATTTTATGAACTTTAGAATCTATCAGGAGACTGTTGTTGATAAGAATGGCCGTACACTTAGACTAATAAATATCGAGCCGAATAGTTTCTTTGTGCGCGTCATCGCAGGCACATTGAAGCTCTACTATGATAATAACAAGCCTGCCTTACGCATATTTGAAGGTGTTTCTAATATGCGTGATTACAAGGGTGATAATTTTAATGTTGTTATTAAATACAAGAATGTGGAACAACAGACATTGACAGCTAACAAATAGTTCATTTCCTTTAGTCCTGTCTACCATGTGATAATCCCCTCTTTTAATATTTAAATTATATGGAATCTATTAGTTTAATAATCGGTTGCGGCTATTTAGGAAAACGATTGCTTGGTTTTTTGAGTGGGCAACAATGCTATGTCACAAACAGAGCCCGGAAAATATATGAAGCTGGCAGTGCGAAAAACGTTCAAGCATTAACTCTCGACATAAATAATAAAGAGAGCTGGTCTAATCTGGCTAACCTGCCTGACAAACAAGAACTTCTGATTTATTTTCTGGTAACACCCAGGCAAGTCGATCGCACTGTGTTTACCGATTTTATTCAACGGCTAAATCAATTCACCATTAAAAGAGCCATTCTGGTTTCATCAACCGTTGTGTACGGCAATGTTGATCGAATAGTAGATGCAGATAGTGAAGTTAATATCGATAGTGAACGAGCAGAAAGACAATACAATATTGAGCAGGACTGGTTGGCTAATATCAAAAATGGAGTCGTCGTTCGTTTTGCCGGTATCTATGGTCCGGATCGCGTCATAGGAAAAAACGGAATAATTAATGGTGAGGCAATCAGTGGTGATCCTGATGGCTGGCTTAATCTGATTCATGTTGATGATGGTGCTCAATTAATAAAACGTGTTAGCGAAATGGATCAGCCTGAATTTCGCGAACTTGCTTGTGATGGTAATCCGGTTAAACGCTATGATTATTATTCCTTTCTGGCACAACAATTAAAACAAGCCTTACCTGAGTTTGATCAAAATGATAATGCACGGGGCAGCGGACGCCGCTGTGACAATACAATTACAATGACGCGAACCCGGTGGCGGCCAGAGCACGCAGATTTCCGTAAAGTGTTAACAACGCTGATTCACTGAATATGAATATTGAACACATATTAGTTTTCCAACACCTCCGTATCGAGCACCCGGGTATCTTCCGTGATTATTTTAAAGAAGACGGGATTAAATGGCATGTGGTGGAACTGGATGAGGGAGACTCAATTCCTGAGTTATCAGATTTTGATGCCTTGTGGGTTATGGGTGGGCCTATGGATGTTTGGGAGGAAGAAAAATATCCCTGGCTTATTGAGGAAAAGGATGCGATTAGAAAGGCAGTAAATGAGTTAAAAATGCCCTATGTTGGAATTTGTCTGGGTCATCAACTACTAGCCGATGCTTTGGGTGGTGAGGTTAGTCCTGCTGCTGTGCCGGAAGTAGGTGTATTACAAATTCAAAAAACAGAAGCGGGCAAACACAGTCCTTTTTATGAAAACTTGCCAGAATCGATGTCGTGTTTGCAATGGCATGCCGCTGAAGTAATAACTGCACCGGATGAAATGGAAATTTTAGCTGAATCAGATCAATGTGGTATTCAATCACTGTCATTAGGCTCACAGGTTTTTAGCATGCAGTATCATCAGGAAATTATTCAAACAACTATTTCTGATTGGAGCGCTATTCCTGCTTATAAAAAATCACTGGAAAATGTATTGGGTGTTAATGCAACAGAGAAGCTGCAAAAAGAAGCGCTTGAATATATGACTGAATTTAATACGACAGCCAGATTGTTTTATCAAAATTGGAAGTCAGTCGTCTTCGAATCAAAATGAATGATGACAGTAACAACGTTCAATCACCATGCATAAGGAATTGCTGTTTGGATAATAACGATATTTGTTTGGGATGTTACTGAGCTTCACAGAGATTATCGCATGGAGTGGAGCGAATAATGGACTACGGAAAGTTATTATAGAAAATGCTAATAAGCGTGCTGAATATTTTAGTGACTAACAAAAAATATCGATAACTATTATTTTGATTCTTATCTGACCCTCTTTGTTTTCCAGAACCACAATCATTTAGAGTAAGTCTAAATGTAATTGTCGCGCCGCAGCATTTTTGTGACAAAATATGCTAGAATAGCTGCAGTATTTATTATGGAGTAATGAACAGTAGTGAGTAAAACACAGGACTTGATAGTTAATCGCTGTTTCGATGAAATTGAAATTGGCGAGTCTGCCAGTATAGATCGCCGCTTAACTGAAAAAGATATCCAGTTGTTCGCCGTCATGAGTGGTGATGTTAATCCGGCGCATCTGGATGAAGAATACGCTAAAGACAGCATGTTTCATGAAGTGATTGCACATGGTCTTTGGGGTGGTGCTTTGATCTCAACTGTCCTTGGCACTATTTTGCCTGGTCCGGGCACAATATATCTTGGACAGTCGTTACGCTTTAAACGACCGGTTGTTCTGGGTGATGTGCTAACGGTGAAGGTCACAGCTAAAAACAAAGAACCTGGTAATAACAGGGTTGTCTTCGATTGTTTGTGTACTAATCAGCAAGGCAAAGTTGTTATCGAAGGTGAGGCTGATGTCATTGCTCCGGTAAAAAAGATAAAACGCCCCAGGTTTGTATTGCCAAATGTTCGTATCGCTGAACGTGGTCACTTAAGAGAATTATTTGATGCCACCCATCTTTTAGATCCATTGCCCACAGCAGTTGTACACCCTTGTAGCGAATATGCTCTTCGCGGCGCAGTAGAAGCTGCAGAGACAAATTTAATATTACCTACATTGATTGGGCCGAAAGATAAAATTTTATCAATCGCTGAAGAGTTTGGGTTGGATATTAAAGATATTCCGATGATTGATGTTGAACATAGTCATGAAGCTGCAGAAAAAGCTGTTGAGTTAGCGCGCGCGGGCAAAGTTGAGGCCTTGATGAAAGGTAGCTTGCATACAGATGAACTAATGAGAGCGGTAGTACATAAAGATAAAGGCATCCGTTCTGAGAGACGAATTAGTCACGTTTTTGCTTTTGATGTGCCGACTTACCCAAGACCTTTATTGGTCACCGATGCAGCTATCAATATCGCGCCTACACTCGAAGTTATGCGTGATATTGTACAAAATGCAATCGATCTTGCTAATGCATTAGGCATAGAGTTGCCAAAGGTTGCTTTATTATCAGCAGTCGAAACGATTACTACAGATATCAATTCTACTTTGATAGCAGCCGCGCTATGCAAGATGGCAGATCGCGGGCAGATTACAGGCGGTCTTTTGGATGGACCATTAGCATTCGATAATGCTGTCTCACTGATGGCAACAAAAGCCAAAGGGATTGTTTCTGAAGTTGCTGGCCAGGCAGATATCCTGGTTGCTCCCAATCTTGAAGCAGCAAATATACTAGCCAAGCAGTTAACTTACTTAGCGGATGCACAAGGCTCCGGTATTGTCATGGGGGCGCGATTGCCGGTCATTCTGACCAGTCGAGCTGATTCTGCCATTGAACGGATGGCTTCTTGTTCTCTTGCCATCCTTTATGCTCATCATCAGAAAAAGTTATTGATATGATTTGTCAGATCCTGGTTCTGAATAGTGGTTCGTCGAGCATCAAGTTTAGTCTTTTCGATGAACAGGAAGGTGCGCTGACTGATTTGTATAAAGGACAAATATCAGGTTTAGGATCAAACGCTTGTTTTACTGTAAGCAGTTCTAAAAACCAGAAATTTACTGATTTATTGAAAACAGCGGATCACCTTTCGGCGTTGAAATATTTATTTGATTGGTTAGAGTCAAAACTCGATAGTAATAAGGATTTGTTTGTTGGCCATCGTGTTGTACATGGCGGTAATCATTTTTTTTCGCCAACAGTCGTTACGCCCGGTATTTTAGAACAGTTGAAAAAACTGGAACCACTTGCTCCATTGCATCAGGCTTATAATCTTGCTGCTATTGAATCTTTGAAACAGATTAATAAAGCAATACCACAGGTGGCCTGTTTTGATACCGCCTTCCATTCGAGCCATGAAAAACCAAACAATCAATTTGCTTTGCCCGATGAATATTATGAACAAGGTATCCGGCGTTACGGTTTTCATGGATTGTCTTATGAATATATTGCGACTAGATTAAAACAAACTGAACCTGAATTATCTTCCGGTAAAGTTATTGTTGCACACTTAGGCAATGGTTCCAGCCTGTGTGCACTCGATCAATGCCGAAGTATTGATAGCACTATGGGGTTTAGCGCGCTCGATGGATTGATGATGGGTACAAGGTGCGGTTCGATTGATGCTGGTGTTATTCTTTTTCTATTAGAAGAAAAGAATATGAGTGCACAACAACTAACCGACCTGCTCTATAAGAAATCCGGTTTATTGGGTGTGTCGAAAATTAGTAACGATATGTCTTTATTATTAAAAAGCCCGGAATTAACTGCGAAGCAAGCCATAGATTTATATGTGCACCGTATAATAAGGGAAGTGGGTTCTTTAGTAGCATTGTTAAAAGGTCTTGATGGGCTGGTCTTCACTGCCGGTATAGGTGAAAACGCGAATGAAATTCGTAAACGTATTTGTGCTGAACTTACCTGGTTAGGTGTTGAAATAGATAATCGAGCCAATGATGAAAATAGTCCTGTTATATCTACGCGCAACAGTTCTATCAAAGTTTGTGTTATTCCCACCAATGAAGAATTAATGATCGCTCAACATACATTTGACAAATTAAATGAAAAAGATAGTACTCCGAATAATCTGGCAGTAGGAAATTAAAAATGAATCGTTTTGATTTAACAGGCAAGAAAGGTTTAATAGTTGGTATTGCAAATCAACAGTCTATTGCATATGGCTGTGCTAAAGCATTAAAAGAACAAGGCGCAAGTTTGGCGCTTAGTTATTTAAATGAGAAAGCCAAACCGCATGTAGAACCCTTGGCCAAAGAATTGAATGCAGAATTATTTTTACCGTGTGATGTGTCGAAGCAAGTTCAGGTAGATGCTTTGTTTGATGAAATAGAAAGGCATTGGGGCAAACTTGATTTTCTTATTCATTCAATAGCGTTTGCTCCACTGGATGATTTACATGGACGTTTGGTTGATTCTTCCCGTGAAGGGTTTTTATTGGCGATGGATCTTTCCTGTCATTCATTGATGCGGCTGGTTAAAAAGTCAGAAGACTTGATGAAAAATGGTGGCAGTATCTTTGCGATGACCTATTTAGGTTCAGAGAAGGTTATAAAAAATTACAATTTAATGGGACCGGTAAAGGCAGCACTGGAAAGTTCAGTCCGTTATCTTGCTTATGAACTGGGCGCAAAAAATATTCGTGTGCATGCTATTTCCCCGGGACCTATTGCAACTCGTGCAGCTTCAGGTCTGGCAGAATTTGATGAGTTATTGGAGAAAGCTAATCAGCGTTCTCCTTTGGATAAGAACCTTAATATTGATGATGTCGGTTCTTTAGTCAGCTTTCTCGTTTCAGACGCAGCCAGTTCAATGACGGGTGATGTGATACATATCGACAGCGGTTATCACATTATGGGTTAATGTGTATTAGCTTAAATTTTTATTTAAGGTTTTATCTTTTTGCCGAGATTCAATGGCAAGTCCTTTTTTATAATCGATCAGTTTGTCCATCAGTCTGGTATTACTCGTAGCTAAAATTTCTACAGCTAATATACCTGCATTTTTTCCCGCACCAATTGCCACCGTTGCCACCGGAACACCGCCGGGCATTTGCACGATTGATAACAATGAGTCCATGCCGTTTAAAGCATCAGTCTTAACCGGAACCCCAATCACCGGTAATGTTGTATGACTGGCAATCATTCCCGGCAAATGTGCCGCCCCGCCCGCCCCGGCTATAATCACTTTCAGTCCATTTTTATAGGCGTTTTTTGCATACTTGCTCATTTCATCGGGAGTACGGTGTGCTGACACTACGTGTACTTCGTGAGCTATTGAAAACTGTTCACATATTTCAGCAGCAGCTTTCAAGGTTGGCCAGTCTGAATCACTACCCATGATAATACCGACGAGCGGTTTATTTAGAGATTTCATTTTTGTGCTCCGAAACGAATGCAATCTGCGGCTTGATTGGCAGTTTGTTCGGCTTGTTTAATATCCAAACCTAAAGCTGTGATGTGCCCCATCTTGCGTCCTAGATTAGTAGTTGTTTTTCCATATACATGTATATGCGCGCCCTTCACTGCCAAGGCTTGTTCAATACCAACAGGATAGCCAGTTCCCTGTTCTTCACCAAGCATATTTATCATAACTGCTGCGGGAGCCACCATTCTGGTAGAACCAAGTGGTAAGCCCAGTATGGCCCGCACATGATTTTCGAATTGAGAACATTCGCATGCCTCAATAGTATAGTGCCCGGAATTATGAACTCTGGGTGCCATTTCGTTGAGGATAATCCGTTTGTCTTCAGTTAGAAACATCTCGACGCCAATAGTGCCAACACCATTGATGGTGGTAACGGCCTTGCGAGCCAGCTCAATTGCTTCTCTGGCAAGTGCATCATCAATGCGTGCCGGTGCGCGAATCACATGACAAATATGATCTTTCTGTACGGATTCTACAACCGGGTAATTAACCATTTTGCCATCGGCGCTACGTGTAATCATAATTGCCAGTTCAGCTACAAAATCACAAAAGCCTTCAACGTAAAGCTCTCTGTTATCACCGTCCAGCTTTGCCCAACCGTTGTCTATATCATCTGCGGACTGCAGTGTTGCGTTGCCTTTACCGTCGTAACCATTTCGTCTTGCTTTTAAGACGAGCGGCCAGGCAAGATCCTTTGCTGCCTCAAGGATATCCTGTTTAGTGTTGACGACCGCAAACGGTGCCAACGCAATACCGACATCAGCCAGGGTTTGTTTCTGTATTAATTTGTCTTGAACCAGGCCTATAGTCTTTGCGCCCGGGTACAGCAGATGTCCTGCATCCTCAACTGTCTGTAAGCTTTTTGCGTCTACAAATTCATTTTCCAGCGAGACCACATCTACGCGTTCAGCCAACTGTAGTAAAGTTTCAGGTTTGTCCCAATCACCATAAAGGATCTCGGCGGCAAGGCTACTTGAAGGTGTATTTTGACTCTTTTCCAGAATCACAATTTCACAGCCGAGTTCCATCGCTGACAGAGCTGTCATTTTTGCAAGTTGACCGCCACCGACGATACCAATTCGATGGCCGCTGGGTACTCTGCGTTTCTCTGATTTTGTTTCAGTTTGACTCATGTTGAAAAGGATTATTTCCAAAAAAGCTGGCGAATTTACCACATTTCATCGGCTAAAGCTTTAATTGAAGGGCTAAGAACATAAATGGCAGTGCAGAAACCTGGAATATGGTTGTATTGAACAAAATTATTGGCGTGCGGTTTTTGTTAGAATTTTCTTCCATATTAAGTTAGTTTCAATCACCAATTCTAATCATAAAATTCAGATGCCTAGCTCAAGTTTGTATTTATTCAGAAACGATTTGCGTATAAATGATAATCCAGCATTGTTCGCTGCGTCTCAGTCAGGTCAACCACTCATCTTACTTTTCATAATGGATGATACGGATGAAAACTGGAAAATAGGTCGTGCCAGTCAGTGGTGGTTGCATCAGAGTTTGCAGGTTTTGAATAACGATATTCAAAAACAGGGGGGCAGTTTAATTGTCAGGCGAGGCGAGACGCTGAAAATACTCGATGAAATAATAAACAAGGCCGAGGTTAATAAACTGTTTATTAGTAGAGCGTATGAGCCATCACAAAAATTGATAGAAGAAAATATTTATGCAAAGTGGCATCAACAGATCGAAATAAAGCGCTATGGTGGGTATTTATTATTTGAACCTGAACATATTCGAACGGGTAGTGATCAGCCTTATAAAGTGTTTACGCCCTTTTGGAAAACCTGTCTAAAGCAGTTAGAACCCCGGTTAACAAAACAACGTACATTGGAAGCGATCACATTTAGCAAGGTTAAAATCCGTCACGATAACCTGAATGATTGGGGTTTATTACCAACAAAGCCCGATTGGGCTGCTGGCTTACGTGACAATTGGCAACCAGGTGAAGCTGGTGCCGATAAAGCTTTACATGAATTTCTTCAAACAGGATTAAAAAACTACAATGAAGATCGAAACCGACCGGATCGAATAGGAACATCTCGCTTATCGCCACATTTACATTTCGGTGAAATTTCACCGGTACGAATCTGGCAAGAAGTAAAACAATATACAAACACACATGAAGATCATCGTGATGGGTTGGTGTCTTTCCTGCGTGAACTAGGCTGGCGCGATTTTTCTACGCACTTGTTGTTTAACTGGCCTGATATAGCTACAAAGCCATTTCGTCCTGAATACCGAAATTTTCCCTGGAAGAAAAATAATAAGACACTAACTGCATGGCAAAAAGGACTAACTGGTTTTCCTATCGTCGATGCCGGGATGAGAGAATTATGGCATACAGGCTGGATGCACAATCGGGTACGAATGATTGTCGCTTCATTTCTGGTCAAGCATTTATTAATCCATTGGCATGAAGGCGAGCAGTGGTTCTGGGATACATTGGTCGATGCTGATTTGGCCAATAATGCTGCCAGCTGGCAATGGGTTGCCGGTTCTGGCGCCGATGCGGCACCCTATTTCAGGGTGTTTAATCCAATATTGCAAGGCAAGAAATTCGACCCGGACGGGGATTATGTCAAGCACTGGATTCCCGAAATCAGGCAGGTTCCTACTAAGTTTATTCATGAGCCCTGGCTAATGACTGCAAATGAAACAGGCCTCGTTTGTGATTACCCGCTTCCAATTATTGAACACGAGGTCGGTAGAAAAACGGCATTGGATGCTTATAAAAAGTTCAAAGAGAATCACTAACACCCCTAATAGCTGGTTATAAGTAACCATTTTTCTGGTTACAAATAACCAGAATAGACATAATGCACAACCGGATATTCCGTATAAGATTAAATAACTCATTGAAAATAAACAGAATTATTCTTATTACAGAAAATGGCACACGATCTGCATTATTAAGGCTAACTTAAGTTTAATACTTAATTCTTAACTTACGATGAGGATACGACAATGAAATGGGAAACACCTGAATACAACGACATTCGTTTTGGTTTTGAAGTCACAATGTACATCAACAACAAATAAGACATTAATTTTAACTTAGCAGGAGATTACGACAATGAAATGGGAAACACCTGAATACAACGACATCCGTTTTGGTTTTGAAGTTACTATGTACATCAACAATAAGTAAGACTTCCTTCTCGGAATAAAAAAAAGGGACTGAAAAGTCCCTTTTTTATTGCCCGATTTTCAAGTCTGTATAAACTAAATATCAATTCAGATTATTCGCTTGCAGACATCTCTTCTCGTTCTTTCTCGATTAGCTGGTTAATCACAGTTAATACATTTTCAAAGCTGCCAGCGGTGCTTCCACTAACCATGTATTTTCCGTTAACAATGACTGCTGGTACACCAGTGAGCTTATAGCGTTGACCCATAACATAGGCCTGTTTAACCATGGTCTCTACTTCTTCAGATTCATATGCTTTTGTAAATGCATCTTCGTCTACACTTTGTTTAGCAAAAAAATCTTCAAAGTCATCATCGTCATGAATATTTTTCTTTTGTTTGTGTATAGCATCAAATAATGGGGTATGTATTTTTTCAAGAACATCTAGTTTCTGCGCGGTGAAATATGCCTTCGCATGAGGGATCCAGTTTTTTCGAAATATACCGGGCATACGTCTAAACTCGACATCGTCAGGTTTGGATTCCAGCCATTTACTGATATGTGGCTCGAAATCGAAACAATGTGGGCAGGCATACCAGAACACTTCCAATACTTCTATCTTGTCGCCAGTTTGTGTTGGTTGCGCTGGTGAAATAGTCACATAGCCTTGGCCGTCTGCGATAGCTTGTCCACTAATCAATAGAAATATAAAGAGTGAAAAAGTCGTAACTAATTTTTTCATGAATATCCTTAAAATTTATAAGTTTTTGTATGTATCTATGTAACCTTTGACAAGGTTAGACATCCAAATTCGTGTTTTACTTCAGAGAATTAAAGAAATTTTAGTGTAAGCCCTGAATATATTCTGAAACGGCTTCAATTTGTGCGTTCGTCATCGGGCCGGCAATGGTGCGCATCATTTTATTAGCATCATTAGCGCGTTCTTCAGACTTGAACATCTTTAACTGCCCAGCGGTGTATTGAGCATGTTGACCACTTAATGAAGGATATAATGCAGTCGGGTTACCTGAGCCGTTTGGTCCATGACAAGCCATGCAAGCAGGTACACCGGTCTCGCTATCGCCCGCTCGGTAAATTTTTTGTCCTAATTCTATTAAGTCAGGTTTTGCGGAACCAGGCTTTGTTTTTTTGCTAGCGAAGTAGGCACCAAGATCTTGCATATCCTGTTCGCTTAAAGATGCTACCATCGCAGTCATCTGGGCATTGACCCGGTTACCAGCTTTGAAATCATTTAATTGTTTCACGATATAGGAGGCATGCTGGCCTGCCAGTTTTGGCCAAATTGGGTTAACACTGTTTCCATCAATACTATGGCATGCGGCGCAGGTTTGTGAGAGTGCCTTTCCTTTAATTGGATCGCCCCCGGCGGCAGAACTTGTGCCAGAGATAAACATGAATAATCCAATAACAATTAAATAATACTTTTTCATAATTTCAGATCCTTAGATAACAAATATGCCGGGTAGTGATAATAAACTCATAGTATGATCATTTTTATCGCAAGGGTAATTCAAAAGTAAATAATCTTCAAAACATAAGCTAACAATTTTTGATCTAAAAGATAAAACACACTGATTTACGATGAAATGTCTATAAAAACTGAACAAATATTACCCAATGGATGGTACAGCCGTTTTGAATTTATTAAAGGTGTTGCTGCATTTAACCAGCTTCCAGATGACGATGGAGCGGAAGTTGCTTTTGCGGGACGTTCGAATGTGGGCAAATCCAGTGTTTTAAATAAAATCACAAATCGTCGTGCATTAGCAAGAACCAGTAAATTACCTGGCAGAACCAGAGAATTGAATTATTTTATCTATGATGAAGGCATTCATCTTGTCGATTTACCCGGATATGGTTATGCGAAGGTCGATGAGACCATGAGAAATGCCTGGGCAAAATTGTTGGAACGCTATCTACAAGAAAGAAAATCTCTAAAGGGTGTCTTTTTAATTATGGATATCCGACACCCAATGGGGAAATTCGATCAGATAATGCTGGATTATTGTAAGTCTTGCGGTTTGCCATTACATATCCTGCTAAACAAGTCAGATAAGCTCTCCAAAAACGCTGCAAATAAATCAATGTCGGATATCAGGGCTCAACTCAAGGACATCAATGCCAGTGTTCAGCAGTTTTCGGCTCTAAAAGGAGTCGGTTTGGACGAAGCACGCCAACAAATGGCCGAATGGCTCTTTTCGGGCTGATTTGCCACATTTAAAAAAGTAGCCCCGGGTGATTACTTTTAGGGGAAAGGATGGCATCCGGGGCCAGAGTTTCCCGGCTGGGGAGAACCGGGTGATCTTTCCCCCCAAGGGAGAGAGGGAGGAAAAATTTACTACATATGTATAGAGTATAGACATTCAAATGAGTTCCCGCCTTTATCCTTTTGTCAACAGAAAAATTGTATTTATGCACAGTTATGATGCAGCTTTGATTTATGATGAAATAACATCAGCCTCGATCCCCTGAAGATGAATAAAAATGGTGTAAGTTGCTGATATATTTATTTATATATATAGGTGGTTAGTTTTTAACAGTTTTGTCTCATATGAGATAGCCATGGTCATTTTGGCATTCTGTGCGCATTACTTCCACAGAGTTATCCACAGAAAATGTGGATAAGAAAGTAACCCTGAATTACAGCAATTACTTAGCTTGAATAAACTAGAAATTGCATGAGGTATTGTAGTAAATATCCGGGAAAAATACGCCGGATTTATTATTTAATAATCTTAATGAGCGAGTTATTTACAGGTTCACCCGTGGGGTATTTGGCGTTCAAAAGCCGTAATTGTGATTCTGCATTATTTTCCAGTGGTGATTGTTTTGCGAGGCTGGCAAAGCGTGTGTTGTTCTTAGCCTTTACAATATTTATACGTAAGGGTTTTGCCAGAATTTTCTCGTCATTAGTTAATGCGTGAAAACTTTTTGCTGTATCTGTAATGGTTTTATCATATTTGGCAAGGGTATCAGGATCTTTGGTCATGCCCGCGATGATATAGACGCGTTTCTGGAAATAGATAACTGTGAAACGTCCTGCGATGCTACTTTGCTTGTTATTTATAAGCGATATGCCGGTATGGGCGGCAAATCCATTGATATTCAATGCTGATTCATTAGTAAGATTAGTTAGTTGGAGTCTTTGAATCATATAATCCCTGGGGGAAAGAGACTTATTCAGGTTATCTGTACTGATTTGTATCAAAGCGTCACCGGTTATCGGGTTCAGAATTAAGCGGTCTGGTTGGTTGCTCACATTCCACTGTTCTGGGAAATGCATCGAGAATCCAAGTCCTTCATGAAAGAATTGCCTGCCGCGTAATATTCCATCTCGTGGACTATCACCAAAAACCAGTTTATCGATGAGTGAAATGTATTCATCATGCCCTACATAATTGGTTTTGCCAGCTTCACTAAGCGTTTTTGCTGTTGCTACAACTTCTTGTAGTCTCGTATCATTATCAGGGTGTGTAGAAAATACACCATGATAGGTTCTAGGCTCACGCCCTTCTGCCTTTGCCAGATCTTTATCAAATAATTCCTGATTTTTTAATACTCTGATTACATCAAGCATTGCTTCTGGATTGTAATTTGTACGGGCGAGATATTCCGCACCAAGGCGGTCAGCCTCAAGTTCATGGGTGCGACCATACCCTCTCAGTAATGCACCACCTGCAAATTGTACTAATTGATTGGAAGCCTGAGTTATGCCGGGAACAAATATTGAAGTCAGTACAGCGCCTATATTGGTTAACTGTGTTGCGCTATGCTGGCGTACCGAGTGTCTGGCCGTGACATGACCTATCTCATGGCCTAAGACCGCAGCAAGCTCTGCTTCGGAATTTAAATAAGCCATTAATCCACGTGTGACATATACGTAGCCCCCAGGTAGAGCAAAGGCGTTGACTTCTTTGCTATCAAGAACCGTGAATTGATAATTCAGGTTGGCACGATGACTTTTTGCAGCGAGTTTTGAGCCAATATTTTGAACATAATTCTGTAGTACTGGATTATCATAAATGGTGTATTGTTTTAGAACTTCTTCATTCGTCTTACGACCCAGTGCTAATTCATCACTTTCACTTAGTAAAACCAGATCCTGCTTACCAGTAACCGGATTGACTGCACACGAACATATAAAAAAAAGCGTATAAATAACTATTAGATATTTCATCTTCATGATTCGAGGACTGACAGTATTATAAGTCAGTTCAATCTTGTGTTTTTGCAAGGTTTAAATCCAGTTGGTGTCGAAGACGCATTCGTAATCGCCCTTTATGAGAATATAGCCATCCACTGGCTTCGATAATTTTATCTTTCAATGAATCTAGTTGAGTTCTATTAAAATAATTTAAATCATTCCTCGATATTTTAATAGCCACATTGTTATTTAAATTGAGCCAAATTGCGGATTGGCTTTTTGATATTCGTTTTACCCTGCCCCTGATGAAATAAAAGCCTTTTTCACTACCGTTGAGCGACGAGACTTCACGAGTTTTGTAGCGAGACCGGGTCCATAGGCCATGGCCGCGTTCTTTAGCAAATTGGCCAAGTAAATTATAACAATCCGCATATAACAGGTTTGGCGGAATTCTTAGTGGCATCGCGAGACCGGACTTGAGCAATTGAGCCTGTATATTGGTGCCGTCGTTCAGGAACAGATGAGCCAGTGTTCTGCCATGACGATCGTAGCGCTCTTGTCCGTATAACAACTGGATGTGTGACTGGTCTTGAAGCAGCTTTATAAGTTCAATTCGTGCCTTGATTGCACCTGCTTCGGAGGGCTTTTCATTGTGGCTTATTTCTGGTGTATTAATCCCTATCAATCGAACGTGCCTTTTATCCTTTAAAACAACGGTATCACCATCAATGATATAATCAATATAGGCTTTTTCATCGAAGTGTGTACTTACACAAGATTGATTTGAAAGATCATCTGCATAGCTTGGCTGGCAAATCAGGACTAATATTAAAGGTATAAAAAAACGCCCGTAAAGAGCGTTTTTTTGAGTTTGATCGTTAAACTTCAAATCATTTCGACATGCCATATTTACGGCGGAATTTATCAACTCGTCCGGCAGTATCGAGCATTTTTTGCTTACCGGTATAGAATGGATGGCATTCAGAGCAAACATCAAGGTAGAGTTCACCAGTATGTGTAGAACGGGTTGTGAAGGTATTGCCACAACTACATTTTACGGCAACTTCATCATAACTTGGGTGTATGTCTGCTTTCATCTTGTTTTACTCTAATAGTCTAATAGTCAATCAGGGGCGGGGAGTTTAAGACAAAGCAAACTGTTTCGCAATCCTGTTCCATGCAAGATTGCCGTTTTTTCATGATTTCGACCATATTCATTCTGTCGTGTCATGAATTTGACCAAGAAACACGACTTCTTAACACAGTGAATTCAACAGGTATTAATGATAACAACCAGGTTAAAATTCAAATTCTGCAACTACAGGGGTGTGATCTGATGGGCGTTCAAGTTTGCGTGGCTCTTTATCGATGTAACATGCACGGCAACTCCCCACTAATGCATCAGAAGCAAGTATGTGATCTATCCGTAGACCACGATCCCGTCTAAACCCGGCTGCACGATAATCCCACCATGAGAAGCTCTTTTCCGGTTGATCAAATAATCTGAAACAATCACTAAACCCATGTTTGATCAGTTTGTTAAATTCGTCGCGTTCGGGTTGGCTAACAAGCACACTCCCTATCCATTCATCAGGTGCATGAACGTCTTGATCTTCTGGAGCAATATTAAAATCTCCGAGAATGATGACACGGTCATTTTTGGATTTTAGTTGCTTGACAAAGGGTTGTAGCTTTGAAAACCATTCCAGTTTGTAATGGTATTTTTCTGAATCGACCTCCGATCCATTTGGAACATAGAGATTTAATACAGTTACTTCATTTGTATTAACAGCCAATACGCGACGTTGTTCATCATGATAATCGGGTATGGCGGTTGCTATTGTTTCAATCGGCGACTTACAGATGGTCGTAACGCCATTATATGTTTTTTGACCAATATAACTGACGTGATAACCAACTTCCTTGATGGCCTCTTCCGGAAAGTTCTCATCAACAGTCTTGGTTTCCTGTAAAGCTAATACGTCAGGCTTTGCAGTCTCAAGCCAGTGTAAAACATGCGGTAGCCTGACTTTGAGCGAATTGACATTCCAGGTTGCAATTTTGAACACAGGTATAAAAAGTTTTAATTAAATTATTTAAATACAGAAAAAACTAATCAAACTCGAAAACCACCATGCCGACGCCGATTATATAAGTCGAGAAGAAAGATACCACCAGCTATACCTATTAGAAAAACAATAAGTAGCGTTATGCCAATTTTTTTCCAGTTTCCAATTGAAAATGAATTTTGACTCAAAGAGTTTGAATCCATCACGACTTCAATGCCTGATGACTCAAGCTGTTCAAGCAATTGCTGATTCTCCTGTTTTAAAGACTCAATATCGTTGAGTAATTTTCCTGAATCATCGATGTCAGCAATATTAGTTCTGAGATCGGCAAGTTGAGCCTGAAGTTCTCCTGCTTTCAATCTTTCCGAGTTTAACTGTTGTTCCAGTACTTTTTGTGCCTCTGTATTATCAGTAGGCGTATCGTTTGTTGTCTTTAATAATTCGATTTGTTTTTTTAAGGCTGTATTATTTTTTTCGAGTTCAGCTACATATGATTTCCCGGGCTTTTCAGTAACAATATATTTGTTATTTACCCAACCACGAATACCATCACTTCCCTGAACAAGCACTAACTCATTATCTCGCTCAATGACCGACAACTCGGAACCACTGGTTACGAGTTTAATAATTGGACTATCAATACTCCTGTCTTCATGCAGGCCAATTTTTAATTCATCGATCACATACACGGTTTCTGCCTTGACCATGACGGCCAGCATCAATAAAACGCTGAATAGTATGTAATTAATTATGACCTTATGCATTATTTATCCTTATGCTGTAATTCCAGAGTGCCTCAGTAAAGGTTCAATACTTGGTTTGCGTCCACGAAATTCAATAAATAGATCCATCGGCTCACGACTGCCTCCCTGTTCAAGAATCGATTGCAGGAATTCTATTCCCGTCTTTTTATCAAAGATACCTCTTTCCTCGAATTTGGAAAAGGCATCAGCCGATAAAACTTCAGCCCATTTATAGCTATAGTAACCGGCTGCATAGCCGCCGGCAAAGATATGGGCAAAGCTATGTTGGAAACGATTTATTTCAGGCGCCTTGGTCACAGCGACATTTGCACGAACCTTGTTGAGTAAGTCTTGTATATCAAGCGACTCGTTTGTGGCAAATTCCATATGTAAACGATAGTCAAACAAGGCAAATTCCAGTTGCCTTACCATCTGCATTCCAGCCTGAAATGTTCTGGCTCGAGTCATTTTCTCAAATAAATCATCATCTATAAGTTCGCCGGTATCGATATGCCGGGCAAACAGATCGAGCGCTTCTTTTTCCCAGCACCAGTTTTCCATAAATTGACTGGGGAGCTCTACGGCATCCCAGGGCACGCCATTAATTCCAGATGCGCCGCTATATTCAACACGCGTCATCATGTGATGTAAGCCATGCCCAAACTCATGAAATAAGGTCACAACTTCATCATGTGTTAACAGGGCTGGTTTATCAGTCACTGGTGGGGTGAAGTTACAGGTCAAATAGGCAACCGGGTTCTGTATGCCATTACCGGATTTTTTTCTAACAACACATTCATCCATCCATGCCCCACCCCGTTTATGTTGACGGGCATAGAGATCAAGATAAAAGCTTCCCCTTAAGTCTCCCTGAGGATTTAGAATATCAAAAAACATCACATCTTTGTGCCAGACCTGAACACCTTCACGTTGCTTAATATTGACATCATAGAGTTTACTGGTGATAGCAAATAAACCTTGAATAACTTGATCTGCCGGAAAATAAGGACGCAATGCTTCTTGCGATATATCAAATTTTTTCTGCCTTAATTTCTCAGAGTAGTAAGCAACGTCCCAGGCCTCCAGTTCGGATAGATTTTTAGTTTCTTTTGCAAATTGTTTTAATTCTTCAAATTCCTGTTTTGCGTACTTGTTTGTACGTTCAGCCAGGTCATTTAAAAATCCCAGTACTTCATCCGGGTTATCCGCCATTTTTGTAGCAAGTGAATAATGTGCATAGCTTTCAAAACCAAGTAGTTTGGCTTTTTCAGTTCGATACTTAAGAATCTCAACCATGATCGTGCTGTTATCAAATTCACCCGCATTCGGGCCTTTATCAGATGCACGTGTGACGTAAGCTTCATAAATTTCCCGTCTCAAATTAGCGTTATCTGCGTATTGCATCACGGGCATATAGGACGGGAACTCGAGTGTGAATAACCAACCTTCTTTATCGGCGCTTTTTGCTGTTTGTGCGGCAAGGGAGAGACACGATTCTGGTAGTCCTGATAATTCATCAGGGTTGGTGATCAGCTTTTTCCAGGCTTGTGTTGCATCAAGCAAATTTTCTTCAAAACGAGTTTGCAGTTTTGATAGCTTTTGTTGAATTACCTTGTAACGCTCTTTAGCTTCGGTATTGAGAGCAATACCGGATAGCTGAAAGTCACGTAAGGCATTAGTAATGATTTTTTGTTGAGCAACTGTTAATGATTTAAAATCATCACTCGCAGCAATCTGTTCATAGGCATGAAACAAGTCTTCATTTTGCCCCATCTCGGTTGAATAATCCGAGAGTTTTTCAAGGCAGACATTATATGCCTCACGCAATTGATCACTATCGGCAACCGAATGCAGATGGCTGGCCGGTGACCAAGCGCGATTTAGACGGTCATCCATGTCTTCCAGGTTTTGCAGTAAATTATCCCAGCTGTAAACTTTTGTGTTCGTTAACAGTGATCGAACCGTGTCTCTGTTTTCGGATAAGAGTTGATCGATGGCCGGTTCAAGGTGTGATGCCTGAATCGAATCAAAGGCTGGAAGCCCTTCTGTATGTATTAGTGGGTTTTTCATATAAATCGATATTGGTTTAATAATTATTATTTCAAGATAGTTTGTAAATAAGACCTAAGCCGCAAGACGAATACTAATCAGCAAGGTGGAAAGACTGCCGCATAGTATAAACAGAGATAATGATAATACAGAATAAATATGTAATTGCTGAGTCAGGTCATCCTGTTCTATAGCGGACAGGATAAAGGGTCGGCGTTTATCATTCGTTTTATTCATGATATTTATGGGTGGCAGGTTTTTTTGTTCACCGTGTTTTTCCAATACTTGTTTGAATGCTTCATCTCTGACTTGTTGCCATTCTTCCAGGTCTATTTCACCATCGTTGTTTGTATCGAACTTTTTCATTAATGCTTCAGTATCTGCTTTCCACTCGCGCACTAATTCTCGCACATCTTCGTTTACATCAAGCCTGGCTCCCGACCCACCGACCGTTTTATAGAGGCCTATGGCATAAAGACTTTCCTCATTATGCAAACGTTTTTCTGTATATCGATAACGTCGATTCCAACCAAGCCTGGAGAGAAATGGTTTTTTGGTTTTGGCCGATAACGGTCTGCACATTGGGTTTGGTTCACCGCCGTACCAGGTCTCTTTATTGACAACAGTAACATGTGCGCCTTCCGGATCGATGATACATTGCCCTGTTTCATCTTTAATAAGAAACAGTTCTGTGCTCGTCTCACTTTTGATCGTTGCCCAATAACTACGTTTACCAGATCGTCGATACTCTTCTATTTTATAGTCATACCAGGTGCAAATTGTTTCTGTTAACGGTGCGACGATAGGTTGGCCGTCCATCAACTGGCCATAACCTACTAACTCCACATAGCCTTGTGCCGCGGAACGTATTTTTGAGGTAGGCGTGTCTTCGATAATGCGTTTACGATGCAGTGTCATAAAGGAAAAGTAAAAGCTGATAATGGCAACGATAAGAAGACCAGTTGCCCATAGCCAGAAATCATCGGCAGGTGCCCGTTGTACCCATTCCTTTAGCGCGGGAAACACATCGAACATGTTGTTTTAACCAAACAGTGCTTTTACATCGACATCCTTTATTTCTTCATCACTAAATACGAGTAAATCCCGCGCCGTAAATCCCATCAGTCGTGCGATGATGACATCGGGAAATTGTTCTATGCGAACGTTATTGGCGTTGACTGATTCATTGTAAAATTCACGCCGGTCGGCTATGGAATCTTCCAGACCTGAAATTCGTTGTTGCAAATGGCTGAAGGTTTCATTGGCCTTAAGTTCAGGGTAAGCCTCAGCCACTGCGAATAAATTACCAAGCCCCATCCTCAACTGACTTTCTGCCGGACCTAATGATGAGACATCTCCACGTTCTCTTGCAGTGGCAACTGCGGAACGTGCCTGCATAACTTTTTCAAGTGTTTCCTGTTCGAAGCCCATGTATTGCTTGCATGTCTCAACCAGTTTAGGCAATTCGTCATGGCGTTGTTTCAATAGCACATCAATGTTTGACCAGGCCTTGGCTACATTATGTTTTAGTGACACTAAATTATTATAAAGTGTGACCATGTACATCACTAATGCGGCTAGCAGACCTAGAAAGATAATACTGGAAACGTCCATTACACTTCTCCTGAGGTTGGTTGGGCTAATGCCAAAGCAGGGACTTTATACCCGGCAATAAATCTGCTCAATAAATTAATGCAAATGGTAATAATTATCAATTTAAATCAATGGTTTAAACATTGACAAGTTAAACGTTATCTCTATTATTAAAATCTTATTCTTCCACAAAGGACTAAGCTCTATGCAAGGCGATAAGCAGGTCATAAAACATCTCAACGTAGTACTTAAAAATGAATTAACTGCAATCAACCAATATTTTTTGCATTCACGCATGTATAAAGATGCCGGCTTAAAAGAACTTGCCGAACACGAGCATGAAGAATCAATTGATGAAATGAAGCATGCGGATAAATTAATTGAACGGGTACTTTTTCTGGAAGGCCTACCTAATCTACAGGATTTGGGGAAACTCAGAATCGGGGAGAACCCGGAAGAAATGCTTGAGGCGGATCTTGCGCTGGAGATGGATGCGCTTCCGGATTTGAAAGACGCAATAAAGTATTGCGAATCTATACAGGACTATATCTCCAGAGAATTATTTGAAGAAATTTTGGAAAGCGAAGAGGAACATGTCGACTGGCTAGAAACTCAATTAGGGCTGATTTCCAAGGTCGGATTGGAAAACTACCTACAGTCAAAAATGTAAGTTACTGAAAACCCTTGCTTTAATTAGAGAAGGGTTTTTTATTAATTCATACTTGATAACAATTCTCATTACTACTACAATTACTATTAAAAGTTATGAAAGAAGCTATTGAGAACTGACCATGTATATCTGTGTTTGTAATGCGGTAACCGAAACGGACATAAAGAAAGCCGTAAAAAACGGTGCAAATTGTTTACATCACTTGGAAACAAGTCTGGGTGTGAGCAATCAGTGTGGCTCTTGTATCTGCGATGCCACTGCGTGTTTGGATCGCGCGATGGAATCGCAAATGCATTCTGCTAATCCTTTCAGTATTTAGAGCACATTTAATTCCTTAACTGTTTAATTTTTTAAAATAGTCACAGCCTTTAAATGTTAATGATTCTCATTACTTTTATGTAGATTTGTAACTAAGCCGGGTAATTACACGCAATAATCTTTTTTGGGGAATATATATGAACTTTTTTAATACGCCATTTCGTAATAGTTTGGTGGTCACTATTTTATGTTCAGCTTCTCAATTGTTGGTAATGGCAGAAGAAACTGAAATATTATCTCAGGTAAGTATCATCGGTGATCCATCTGCTGTATATACTATCCCCGGTTCAGCGCATTACATCGATTATGAATCAATTAGAGAATTTTCCTATGATGATATCAACCGTACTCTCCGTCAGGTACCTGGTGTCTATATTCGTGAAGAAGGTGGCTATGGTTTATTTCCTAACATTAGTTTGCGAGGGGTTGATACCACACGTAGTGCAAAAGTAACACTCATGGAAGATGGTGTCCTCGCTGCTCCTGCACCTTATGCAGCGCCTTCAGCTTATTATTCTCCAACGACTGGTCGTATGAGTGGCCTCGAAGTTTTAAAAGGAAGTAGTCAAATTAAATATGGACCACATACAACGGGTGGTGCGATCAATTACCTGTCCACACCAATACCGTCTGACCAACGTACGTTCTTACGAGCGCAGTATGGCGAAGACAACGAATACCGTACACACGCGTTTCATGGCAATGCTTTGGAGACTGCGGTGGGTCGATTTAGTTTTATATTTGAAGGTTACTTCAGAGGCGTCGATGGTTTTAAAACCATTGATGCCGCTCCCGGTTTTAACGACAGGGACGATACTGGTTTTCAAAATATTGAACCTATGATCAAACTTGCATGGGAGCCTTCAACAGAGATATATCAACGCTTCGAAGTTAAATATGGTTTTACAGATTCTGAGGCAGACGAGACATACCTGGGGTTAAGCACTGCAGATTTTCGCGCCGATCCTGACAGGCGTTATTCAGCATCTCGTTTCGACAAAATCGAACGCGAGCAACATCGTAGCTACCTACGCTATTTTATTTCACCGACAGAAAATTTTGATTTGGTTACAACGGCTTACTACAACAAGTTTGCCCGTAATTGGTACAAATTAAATGATATTCGTGCCGCTGCTGGCGGCTTAGCGGCTAATGATAGTTTGTCTGCTGCCTTAGCGGGAAACCAAAACGGTGCTGGATTACAATGCCTGCAAGGGAATCTAGCTTGTGGCCTACGTGTACGAGCTAATAATCGTGAATATTATTCAACCGGAATACAAAGTGAAGCGAATCTTCGTTTTGATACTTCTGTGTTAAAGCACGAGCTGACTTTAGGTGTTCGTTATCATCGAGATCAGGAGGATCGTTTCCAACAAGATGATGTTTACAATCAAGATGCAACAGGAGCAATTACCAGTGTTACATATGGCACACTCGGTTCGCAGGCTGATAGAGAAGATGAAGTAACCGCATTGGCGTTCTATTTGGAAGATCGAGTTGAACTCGGTGATTGGTGGTTTACTCCGGGTATTCGCTATGAATATCTCGATCTAGAACGCGTTGATTATAATGCGGGAACAACTAGAGATAATGATCTGGACATGTTGGGTGGTGGTATCGGTATCGGCTATAACATTACTAGTGAATTGCAAGCCTTCGGTGGCATTCACTTTGGTTTTTCACCTCCTTCACCGGGTGGTGCTATAAACAATAACCTTGAAGAAGAGACCAGTACCAGCTATGAGATTGGACTTCGATATGCCAGTAGTAACCAAGTCCTTACAGCAGAAGCAGTTGGTTTCTTTACCGAGTTTGAAGATTTAATCGTGGTTAATAATATCGGTGGTACGGGTACTGGCAATGACGAAAACTTTGGTGAAGTTGAGTCCTTGGGTCTCGAATTATCCGGACAGTTTGATTTAGGCTTGGCGAAAGATTGGTCTTTTAGCAATCCATACTCAGTTGCGTTCACCTATACTGAAGCCGAACAGCAAAACAATTCAAGCTCAACGGACGCTGAGTCCATATTTAGTTTTGGTAGTGCAGGCAACAAAGTACCTTATATTCCGGAGTATCAGGTGACTGTGGGTAGTGCTGTTAAGTTTTCTCGGTGGGGTGCTTCTGTCAGGGCCAGTTTTGTAGATGAAACGTTTACCAGTGCAAATAACGCTAGCGCTGAAGTGAACGGGCTTGGTGCTGCTGATGCACGTTTTGGTAAGACTGATTCTTATAAAATTGTTGATATTGCCGCCTATTACGACGTTAAAACAGATCTGCAAATATTTGCGGGTATACAGAATTTATTTGAAGAAGAGTACATTGTTTCTCGTCAACCACACGGGCCACGTCCAGACGCCCCAAGAACCTGGTATGTTGGTTTTCAGGTAGAAATGTAGGTAATTATTTACTAGCTTGGTCTCAACCAGTGTGGATTTCAAATTAGTAATATGCAGCGCGAAAGTCATTTGACTGTGAGGTTGAGTGAAGTGGCTGTGGCTGAGTCGGGATGATTAGAAATGGGCTAAGTTTTGCGAAGTTTACATATTAAAAATTATCGTATGATGATACGCGCCTTTGGTTGTGGTTAAGGTCGCTTTTTAGTGCGAACTTCTCTTGCCTGTATGTATAAAAAAATAACTGCCAAGTCAGATTTAAAAGTATGTAAAAGCCTGCTTAATATTCTCATACTAAATATATTGACCAATATATATTTATAGGTAAGAAGTTTACAAATACATGTAATTCATAATCATTTATAATATAAAAATTATTAGCGAATCTGGCACACCATGAATAAATTATTATTGATCAGTCTATTATTTATACAGCAATTATCATTCGCTGCAGAAGTCAATGTCTATTCAGCCAGAAAAGAAGCCTTGATAAAACCATTGTTTGACCAGTTCACCAAAGAGACCGGTATTCAAGTCAACCTGGTGACCGGCGAAGCAGATACATTATTAAAGAGACTGGAAGTGGAAGGTAGAAATTCACCAGCGGATATTTTGTTAACTGTTGATGTTGCACGCTTGATCAGAGCCAAAGAAAGCGGTCTATTTCAACAGACTGATTCTGATGTATTAGATAAAGCAATTCCTGAGTATTATCGAGACAGTGATAAGCAATGGTTTGGTTTATCCTTACGCTCACGGGTGATCATCTATGCGCCGGATCGAGTTAAGGCTTCCGAGCTATCAAACTATGCTGATCTGGCAAACAAAAAATGGAAAGATCGTATCTGTGTACGATCATCATCCAATGTTTACAATCAATCACTCGTTGCCGCAATGATTGCTAATGAAGGCCTTGAAAAGACAGAAGCCTGGGCTGCGGGTCTGGTTAAGAATTTTGCCAGAAAACCGAAGGGCGGTGATCGTGATCAAATAAAAGCAGTCGCTGCTGAAGTGTGTGATGTTGCATTGGTTAATACCTATTATCTGGCAGGTATGCTGGCGTCTAATCAGGAAGATGAAGTTGAGGCAGCAAAGAAAATAAAATTGTTCTGGCCGGATCAAGCGGGTCGGGGTGCGCACATGAATGTCAGTGGTGCAGGGATCTTAAAACCATCAAAGAATAAAAAAGAAGCGATCCAATTGCTTGAATTTCTAGTAAGTGATTATGCGCAACATTGGTATGCAGATACCAACTATGAATTTTCGATTAATCTTGCTATCGATAGTAGTTCAATTCTGAAAAGTTGGGGTGACTTCAAGGCTGATAAGCTTAATCTCAGTTTGCTGGGGAAATACAATAGAGATAGTGTTTTGCTGATGGATCGAGTCGGCTGGAAGTAAGTCTGAATAGATATGCTTGTTACCCGTGCCGCGCAAGCGTTATCAAATGCATCTGAATTTAAAACGCGTTCATTCAATGCAACTAAATGGAATACGCTATTAGTATTAGTTTCATTACTCTTTAGTATTCCTTTAGCCGTTGTTTTTGGTTCAATACTTTTTCCAGAAAAAGAAGTGTGGACGCATTTAAGCGATACTGTTTTAACTGACTATATAGGTAATTCACTTGCATTATTAATCGGGGTTGGTTTCTTCAGTTTACTACTTGGTGTGATTCCGGCATGGATGGTTACCATGTATCGGTTTCCGATGAGTCGGCAACTTGAATGGGCATTGTTACTGCCTATGTCTATACCCGCTTATATTATTGCCTATAGTTACACGGGCGCACTGGATGTGGCCGGACCATTTCAAACTATGATAAGGGCACTCACCGGTTGGCATTACCGAGATTACTGGTTCCCCGAAGTCCGGTCATTGGGTGGGGCGATAGCAATGTTATCGTTGGTTTTATATCCTTACATTTATTTATTGGCACGTGCTGCGTTTATAGAACAATCAATCTGTGTGCTCGAAGTTTCTCGCACTCTCGGTTGTAACACGGTTGATGCGTTCAGACGTGTTGCTTTACCACTAGCGCGACCCGCTATCATGGTGGGTTTATCTCTGGTTGTGATGGAGACACTTGCTGATTATGGCACTGTCCAATATTTTGGGGTGTCTGCTTTTACGACAGGTATATTCAGAACCTGGTTCGGCTTGGGCAATAGTATGGCGGCTGCACAATTGTCTGCGCTGTTGCTGGTGTTTGTTGTCTTTTTTTTATATCTGGAAAAACGTTCGAGAAGACAGGCGCGTTATCATCATACCAGCAGTCGATACAGCAGGTTAATGCAACAGCAATTAAGTAAGGGCCAAGGTACAATTGCATTGTCAGTATGTGCCGCACCCGTGGTCTTTGGTTTTATTATTCCAGTAGGTTTGCTAATCAATTGGTCGCTGGATACTTATTCCAGTGTTTTGGGTAAAGACTTCTATGCTTTATTGTTCAATAGTTTGTTGCTGGCGTTTATAACCTCTATCCTTGCGCTTTTTATTGCCTTGTTTATGGCATATTCAAATAGAAACAGTCAGTCAGTAATTAATAGAATGATGGTGCGGTTTGTCAGCATGGGTTATGCAATCCCCGGCACTGTCATCGCTGTTGGTGTGTTAATACCGTTTGCCTGGTTTGATAACACATTAGATAGAATCCTGATGGATAATTTCAATATAAATAGTGGTTTATTGATTAGTGGTACAGTCTTTACATTGATTTTTGCCTATCTGGTACGTTTCCTTGCCGTATCTATCAATACTTCCGAAGCTGCGCTGGGCAAAATCAAACCAGTCATGGATGAGGTTGCCAAGACCGCCGGTATGGTACCAGCGAATATCGTAAAACGCATTCATATGCCAATGATGCGTGGCAGTTTATTAACGGCGTTATTACTGGTGTTTGTGGATGTACTTAAAGAATTACCTGCAACCCTTATACTGCGACCTTTTAACTTTAATACGCTAGCGGTGCGTACTTATGAACTCGCTAATGAGGAATTACTGGCTGATGCAGCTGTACCTGCGCTTGCCATTGTTATGGCCGGTATTATTCCGGTTATTCTAATTAGTAATTCAATTTCAAAATCGCGTCCAGGTAATAAATCATCACAATGAATAACGCTATAGAAATTAAAGATGTCTCTTTAGCCATAGAAGGTCGACCTATACTGGAAGATATTTCCTTTGGTGTGAATGAAGCTGAAATTGCATGTTTGCTTGGAGCTAGTGGCTGCGGCAAAACAACACTATTGCGCTGTATTGCCGGGTTTGAAAAACAATATCAGGGCGAGGTCTGGATTAAAGGAGTCAGGGTCAGTAATGCGACACATTATCTCCCGGTAGAACAACGTAATATCGGGATGGTGTTTCAGGATTATGCTTTATTTCCGCACATGAGTGTAAAAGATAATATTATCTTTGGTTTAAGGAAGCTCAATGCATCGTTGGTAAAACAACGATTAGATGAACTTGTGGCTCTACTATCGCTGGAAAATCATCTCAATAAATACCCACATAATTTATCAGGTGGACAACAACAGCGTGTTGCTCTGGCACGCGCGATGGCGCCACGTCCGGGAGTCTTGTTACTCGACGAACCATTCGCCAGTCTTGATGTTGAACTACGCGAACAAATTGCGCGCGAATTACGTCAGATATTAAAGAAAGATGGTATTACCACTATCATGGTTACACATAATCAACTTGAAGCATTTGCCATGGCGGATGTCATTGGTGTTATGAATGAAGGTCAATTATTACAATGGGATACCGCGATTAATCTGTATCACGAACCACAAACATCAGTAGTCGCCAAGTTTATTGGTGAGGGTGTTTTTATCAGTGGAGAAGTGATTAATGCTAAAGAAGTCCAAACTGAAGTTGGCATTATTCAAAGTCCTGTCTCTCATGAAACAGAATTAGGCGAAACAGTGCGCGTATTAATCAGGCCTGACGATATTTTGCATGATGATGACAGTCACATGACCGCGAGAGTCATTGACAAGGCCTTTAGAGGGGCTGAGTTTTTATATACACTTGAACTCGATAGTGGTTTACAGTTGCTAAGTCTGGTGCCTAGCCATCACGACCATCCGATTAATGAAGCTATAGGGATCCGAGTGGAGATTGATCATCTCGTTATATTTCCTGAAAAAAAGCCAAGGGGCAGGTAGCGAATAATCGTTCCCTGTCTTAAACTAGGATTAATCTTAGCTCAATAAACATCAATAATATTAAATTATAGAGTGGGCAAATTTCATGCATAGCGTACCTGCTGATTTAAAATACACGAATAGTCATGTCTGGGTGGAGGATCTCGGTGAGAATACCTATCGCGTTGGTATTACAGACTTTGCTCAGGACCAGTTGGGTGATGTCGTTTACATAGGAACACCGGAAATCGATCGTGAGTATGGCCAGACCGATGAATGTGCTGTGGTTGAGTCGGTTAAATCAACCTCAGATATCAATTGCCCATTGAGCGGCATTATTATCGAAGTTAATTCCGCGCTGGAAGATGCGCCAGAATTAATTAATGCAGAGCCCTATAGTGATGGATGGATATTTGTAATAAAAGCAATTGATGATGCAGAACTAGATGATTTGATTGATGCCGAAAGTTATTCCGAATTAACTGAAGAAGGTTAAACCAATATGGCCATAGTAACATTGAGAGGCACAGAAACGCACACCAATGGCGAATTACCAAGGGTTGGTGATGTTGCGCCTGATTTTTCCCTGGTAGATTCAGCGCTGAATAATGTCTCACTCGCGACCTATAAGGGAAAGAAAAAGTTATTAAATATTGTGCCTAGTCTGGATACTCCAACCTGTGCCACCTCTACTAAAAAGTTTAATAAAGCAGCAAAACAAAAACCGGATGCTGTACTGTTGATGATTTCTGCTGATTTGCCCTTCGCCATGTCACGTTTTTGTAAAGCGGAAAGTACAAATAATATTATTACACTATCTATGATGCGATCACGAAAATTCGCCAAAGACTATGGGGTGTTGATTGAAGATGGACCACTGGCCGGAATTACTACTCGTGCAGTTGTGGTCATCGATGAGAATGATAAGGTTATTCATTCAGAACTGGTGCCTGAGATTGCGGAAGAGCCTGATTACGATACTGCACTTGCAGCGCTATAGAGCAGCGTTTTTTCTATCTTCATTGCTGGTGAAAATCGTTATTCAGTTTAGATTTAATCAAATGATTCTCATTTTATGAGAATGAAAAGACAAGAACAAAAAACATAATTAAGGACTTATTACTTTAATTGATATGGCTGTACAAGGTCCTCAGGGTATTACCCGGCTAATCAAGGCAACACAATATTCATGGCAGGGATTTAAAGCTGCCTACGCAAATGAAGCAGCGTTTCGACAGGAAATCTTGCTTGCCATTTTTACTATCCCTCTCGGTTTATATCTGGGTGACACTGGTTTAGAAAAAGCAATATTAGTTAGCGTGATACTTTTAATATTGATCGTTGAATTATTGAATACTGGTATTGAAGCGATTACTGACAGGGTAGGCACGGATCATCATGAATTATCAGGTCGTGCAAAAGATATAGGCTCATCGGCAGTTTTATTGTCCCTGGTCAATGCTGCGATAGTTTGGGTATTGATACTGATTTATTAATGTATTTTAGAACGACAAGTTTATTATTTAGTTTACTTTGTTTTTCAACATCGGCACTTGCTGATAAGCCACCACATGAATCATGGACCTTTAGTCTTGGTTACGAAAATGATCTATTCGCGGATACTGATCGATTTTATACCAATGGGATACAACTTAACTGGATCTCTCCTGAACTAAAATGGTTTGAAGATCTTGAATGGTTTAAGCAAGATACTTTTCTTGGTCGACAAGCTCGAAACTTTATCAACATGCTGCCATTCAGTGATGATCCTGATAGACAACGGCATTTATCCTTTTCGTTCGGGCAAAAGATGTTTACCCCGCAAGATATTGTAAGTCGTAATCTTGTAGTGAATGAACGACCTTATGCAGGTTGGTTGTATGGTGACGTTGCATTTTATAGCAAGAATCAAAGACGACTGGATAGTTTTGAGATTCAGTTGGGCTTAGTTGGTGATTTTTCATTAGCGCAAGAAGCTCAGGATTTAGTACATTCGATTCGTGGTATTGATAAAGCAAATGGCTGGGACAACCAGCTTGATACAGAAGTTGGTCTGGCATTAATTTATGATCGCAAACAACGTATAATCAGGCGGAATGATATTGTCGGTATGTTTGGTTTTGATACCATCATTCATGGCGGTGTCGCACTGGGTAATGTCTTTACCAATTTGACGTCCGGTGCGGAATTTCGTTTTGGCTGGAATATTCCTACTGATTTTGGGTCAGCACTAATTCGGCCTGCTGGTAATACCAACGCACCTACCGATGCAACTGATCCACGTTATCAACAGGGCAAAAATGCATTAAGTTTTTATGTTTTTGCTGCGACCAATGGTCGCTGGGTTCTACGCGATATTTTTCTTGATGGTAATACATTCAGTGATAGTCATAGCGTTGATAAAAAATCGCTGGTTGGTGAATTTGTACTCGGTTCAAGTTTTGTTATAAAGAATATAAAGTTGTCTTATGCGCAAGTATTTCGATCCAAGGAATACAAAGGGCAAAGTAACGGTCAAAGTTTTGGTTCGATATCATTGTCTTATACGTATTAGATTTTCCTGATACAGTCAGTAAATCAGGCTAATCACAAACACTGTTTAATCTCATCGCCGTTCCATATTGGTGCAAAATATTTTATTTCAGTTCAGATTAGATCTGAACATTCTGACTTACAGAATTCTATGTTATAAAGTCCCTATACCTGTTAGGTAATTAAATAAACCCAAGAAAACATCATTCAATTCGAGGTAAGTACGATTCATGAAATTGATTTCAGAGCCACTCATTATTGATGTAGAAGCCTCCGGCTTTGGTCCGGAAAGTTATCCGATTGAAATTGGTATAGCGTTGGAAGACGGACAGAAATACTGCAGTTTATTGTTGCCTCATGAAGATTGGACGCATTGGGATGATGACGCAGAAGGGGTACATCGTATTCCAAGAGATATTCTTGAAAGCTACGGCAAACCTTTGCATGAAGTTGCTAATGAGTTGAATGAACTATTGGATGGTAAGACGGTGTATACCGATGGCTGGGTGGTCGACAAGCCATGGATACTCAAATTATTTTATGAGTGCAGTATAGAGCCAAAGTTTTCTACCAGTCCCCTCGAAATGATTCTGTCTGAACCACAAATGGCTATTTGGCATGATACGAAGGATAAAATACTTGCAGAAATGGACTTAAAAAGACATCGGGCCAGTTATGACGCCTATATTATTCAGCAAACATGGGTAAGAACACGAGATCAAGGTTTATAAATTTCTCAAGTAAATAGATTGCATCAGAACAGTCATTGCTTTCATTGAATGACACTTATCCCTGTTTTTTCAAAGTGCGACATAATAATTTCTTTAATCACCACACTGATGTAATGCATGATGCGATTCGCCAACATAAAATTAAAGATAATAGTATTGAGTAATATTTGAATAACCGCAGATAAAAATATCGATTATCCGAATCACTCTGATGTAGTTTAATAAGCGAATAAAACAGAACAGTGTAAAATGAGGTAAACACTTTATTGCACACAATAATTTATCACACTGTTATAGATTGAAATTGGAGAAAAAATTGACCATTCAAGATTCTTTTATGCAATCACGTCATCATCAAATCCTGCTCTGGATTGTCGCAATATGTTTGATTGTATCGGGCATCTTTCTGTCCCGGATTGAATTCATGGGAACTGAGTGGTTGACGCGGGCGGGGTGTCTCATTGTGATATTGGGTATCTGGTCTGGTTTGAGCGTTATTGTCCAGGAACAAATAATTCTGAGTCGTTTAAAACGACAAAAGCGCAATTCACTAGCCTGTGCCAGAGCCCGTCTTGCTGAAGAAGGATTAGATAAAGAAGCAACTGATAAGGAAATTGAAGGGATTAATGAGGCTTATGAAAAACAGGCTGAAGAGCTCACACAAAAACTGAAATTTTCACTCGGCGTGCTGGAAATGTCCTTATTGATAACCGGGACATTTTTGTGGGGGTTCGGTGATCTACTTATTTGATACAAAGATTAAGTCTTTTTATCAGCCTGATATTCAACTACACAGTTTCTACCTTTAGCCTTTGCCTGATATAAGGCTGTATCTGCATGTTTAATGACAGAATCAACGCTTTCTCCTGGCTGATTATATGCAACGCCGATACTTGCTGTTATCTTTATTAAATTCTCATCATCATCATAAACAACAATATCTGAAATGGACTTCCTGATTCTTTCTGCAGCTTGCAATGCAAATTTATGCTCAACTTTAGATAAGAGAACACAGAATTCTTCACCACCTATTCTAGCTGCCATATCATAGATACGAGTTTGACTTGATAACGCTTTTGAAACTTCTATTAACACCCGATCACCAACGGAATGACCATAGGTATCATTTATTTTTTTGAAATAATCTAAATCTATAATGAGAATGTATATACCTTTATTTTCTCTATTGGCACGCGCAAACTCAATTTCAGTATATTCTATTAGTTCCCGTCGGTTACTTAGACCCGTTAACGGGTCAGTTTTTGATAATTTTTCAAGTTCAATAAATAGACTTTTTTCTTTTGTTATATCTCTTTCAATTGAAACAAAATAGTTTCCCTCGCCGTTATCATCCTTTAACGGCAACATACTTAAATCTAAAAGTAACGTTTCTCCACTCTTGTTAGTGGTCTCGATAGTTCTTTTTACAGGCATCTTTTCCGTCAATTTTTTTTCGATGTCTTTTCTGACAACCTCATCTTTAAACAGCTCTAGTAGTTGTGAAGTTTTTCCAACGACTTCCTCAGATGAGTACCCCGTTAATCGTGTAAATGCCGAGTTTACGTAAACAATTGTTTGCTTGGTAACGTCGTTGTTTACAGGTTTAGTAACAATAATTATGTCATTTGCAGATTCCACGATGTCTTTAAACTTGAAATCAAGGTCGAAATCTTTCACCGATTAATTCTCCTTTATCGTCACTATAGTGTTTATCCAACTGATGACTCTTGCGAAGCATTACTTGGGGTATATGGCATTACTGATGTAATGGGCTTTCGTTTTCTCGAATAATGCCATTGAATTGTAAATACTTTGTATATGATGATTTTTTTCAATATATCGAAATTATACTCCAGTTTTAATAGTATGGTTATAAAAGCATAATTTCCATATCGGTCTATTTACATTGCTATTTTAAGGCCTTTTTTCAACACTGAGCGGCGATGAATAATTGCATATGCGATATAATCTACCCATATTAATGACTTGTATTTAATTGAGATGAATCCTGATCATATTTACGAAGTGGGTTTGGGTAAAAATTCCGCAAACTATACAGCGCTTTCGCCGCTAACCTTTTTGCAACGAGCGGCCTTTGTTTATCCCCAACAATATTCGATCATTTACGGCGATATACGTTATCAATGGTCAGAAACTTATGTGCGTTGTCGAAGACTGGCTTCAGCTTTACAGAAATATGGCGTAAGCAAAGGTGGCGCGGTTGCTGTTATGTTACCGAATGTGCCGGCGATGGTAGAAGCTCATTTTGGTGTTGCAATGGCGGGAGGTGTCCTTAACGCGCTTAATATTCGTCTCAATTCCGATTGATGTTGATGATCCTCAGTATGATGGTGGTGAATTATTGGGTGAGATTGAATATGAAGCATTCCTTCAACAAGGCTCATCTGATTTTGAATGGTCTTTACCAGATGATGAATGGGATGCGATTAGTCTTAACTATACTTCGGGCACAACGGGCGAACCCAAAGGCGTGGTTTACCATCATCGTGGCGCGTATCTGAATGCGGTTTCCAATATGATGTTTTGGCAAATGCCAATGCATCCGACTTATCTCTGGACCCTGCCTATGTTTCACTGTAACGGATGGTGTTTTGCATGGACAGTTGCTGCAACTGCTGGAACGAATGTCTGTTTACGTAAGGTTCGCGAAGATGCGATTTATAATCTGATAAAAAAAGAAAAGGTGGACCATCTTTCAGGTGCCCCGATTGTATTAAACCTGATGGTGAATGCTGCAGATGATTTGAAGCAGAGCCTCGATCATAAAGTAAAGGTAATGACAGCCGGTGCGGCTCCACCGGCAGCAGTGATGGAAGCCATGCAGAAAATCGGTTTTGATGTCACACATGTTTATGGTTTGACCGAAACCTACGGTCCTGCAGCAGGTTGTGCCTGGCATAGTGAATGGGATAGCTTGCATTTTGCAGAGCAATCTAAACTTAAATCCCGACAAGGTGTAGGCTATCCGATGCTGGAGGGTTTGATAGTTGCCGATCCTGATACGATGGAACCCGTTGCGAAAGATGGCAATACCATCGGTGAGATTATGTTTCAGGGTAATATTGTAATGAAAGGCTATCTGAAAAATCCCGGTACAACTGATGAGGCCTTGAAAGGGGGCTGGTTTCATAGTGGCGATCTGGCAGTGTGGCATGAAGATGGTTATATCCAGATTAAGGATCGATCCAAGGATATTATCATTTCTGGTGGAGAGAATATTTCCAGTATTGAAGTGGAAGGTGTTTTATATCGTCACCCAAAAGTTTTGGAGGCAGCAGTTGTTGCAAGGCCGGATGAAAAATGGGGAGAAACTGCTTGCGCCTTTGTTACTTTAAAAGAAGGGCAAGACTTGAGTGCAAAAGAGCTGATCGAATTTTGTCGTGAACATATTGAGCATTTTAAAGCACCAAAAACAATCATCTTCAGTTCATTACCAAAGACTTCCACTGGAAAGATACAAAAATTTAAATTAAGAGAACAAGCGAATGAACTTGTTGATTAAAACTATACTAATAGAGCTCAGATCCTGAGCAACAGGATTAACTGCGGGTTGTATTAATACTCGAAATATCAAGCAACAATCAATAATTAAGGGAGCATTACATGAATAAATTAATAGTTACTTCAATATTGTGTTTGGCAATGATGACCAGTGCATTCAGTGCCGAATCAATTAAATCAACCTCTCCCGAAAATGCGAATGCTTATATTATTACACCAACAGATGGCCAAACGGTGTCGCAAAATTTCAAAGTAGTGTTTGGTCTCTCCGGTATGGGCGTTGCACCGGCAGGTACTGAAAAGGAAAATACCGGGCACCATCACCTCTTGATTGATACAACAGAACTGCCAGACATGAATATGCCATTGCCTGCTACAGATCACATCAAACACTTCGGTGGCGGACAAACTGAAACGGAATTAACCTTGATTCCGGGCAAACATACCCTGCAATTGTTATTGGGTAATTTCGCACATGTCCCGCACGACAAACCAGTCTTGTCTGAAAAAATAACGATTACAGTTGAATAAGCTAAAGTTAAAAATATAACTGTTTACTCGTAACTCAGGTGCGTTGCCTTGCCGTGAAATATTTTATAGATAAAGATCGAGTAACCGATAATCGCTGGTAAGGTAATCACGGTTCCAACAAAGATAACTTTCAGTGCTGCTACAGATGATGCAGCTTCCCAGATATCCATTTTACCGATGACGATGTCCGGGAAGATACTAAATGCCAATCCGAATGCGGATAACAAGCAGATTAAGACCAGAGCGACAAATATCAGCCACGAATAACCGGCCTTAAGCATACTGTCATTACGCAGTAACCAAAGAATGCCTGCATATAAGATTAGGCAGAAAAGAGGTATGGGTAACAGGATGATGATGTTCGGCATGCTAAACCATTTTGCTGCAATCTCTGCACTGACGATAGGTGTTGCGATCGAGATCAGGAGTAAACCAAGGCCTACTGGAAGGATTGCTTTCTTTGCCCAGGTAATCGATTTCAGGAATAAATCTCCTTCTGTCTTCATCAGCAACCATGCTGCCCCCAGCATGATATAAAGTGCAGGTAAGCTTAATGCAATTAAAAAAGAAAACAGCCAGCTCATAGGCGTATTTAATAATCCCGTTACATACGAGCCCAACATCCAGCCTTGTGAAGCTGCGGCAATCAAAGAACCCATAAAGAATAATGTATTCCACATTGTTTTATGTGAGTCCTGTGCTTTCACTCTAAAGTCGAACGATACACCTCTCAGGATTAAACCCATGAGCATGATCGTAACAGGTAGATAAAGTGAGGTAAGTATCAAGCCATGTGCTTTGGGAAATGCGATTAACAACACGCCAACACCAAGCACAATCCAGGTTTCATTTGCATCCCAGAAAGGACCAATCGAAGCGATCATCATGTCTTTTTCTTCTTCGCTTGCCGCGGGTAGCAACATGCCTACGCCCAAATCGTAACCATCGAGGACCACATAAACGAGCATGGCAAAACCCATTGCTGCGGCAAAAAAAACCGGTAACCAGTATTCCATTAGTAATCTCCTCCAGATAATGATGATGAACCTTTAGGATATTCCTGTGGCGTGGTTAAGGACTGCGCCGGCTTTGTTGCCAGGTAGCGAACCGCGCCAATATAGGAGAACAATAAGAAGACATAAATAAAGCCATAGCCAAATAAGGTGCCCATGAGTGTTGCGGCAGGGTGATCTGCGACTATCTCACTGGTTCTGATTGCACCATAAACGATCCACGGTTGGCGGCCCACTTCAGTAACATACCAACCGGCAAGCACCGCAATCCAACCAGAGAAGGCCATGTAAGACATGACCGCGAGTAATGGTTTACCTGGCTCCTTGCCGCGTAGTAATACCCAGCATGCCCACCATGAGACCAGTAACATCAAACTGCCGATACCCACCATGATTCGAAATGCCCAGAATACGGTAGCAACCGGTGGATGTGTTCCTTCAAATTCGTCGAGGCCTTTTAATTCACCATCAAGCTCATGGGTGAGGATCAAACTCGCCATTTTGGGTACCTTGATGGCCCAGTGAGTTTTTTTCTCCGTTTCATCAGGAAAACCAAACAGGGTCAATGCTGCTCCTTGTTCGGTTTCCCAAATTGCTTCTATCGCTGCGATCTTGGCTGGTTGGTGTTCCAGTGTATTTAGACCATGAAAGTCACCAATGACGATCTGCAATGGTGCCAAGACGGCAGCCAGGACAACACCCGTTAACATGACTTTCTTGGTTGCCGGGCCATCGACTTTGCTTCTAATACGCCAGGCACTAACACCTATAATGAGAAACGCACTGGTTAGCAATGACGCGACAAACATATGTGCCATGCGATAGGGGAATGAAGGATTAAAGACAACGTCCCACCAGTTCTCAACGATAAACACGCCATCTTCAATCAAATAGCCAGCGGGTGTCTGCATCCATGAATTTAGACTAAGAATCCAGAAAGCTGAAAGCGATGTGCCGATTGCTACCAGTGAACAGGAGGTGAGATGTAAGCGGTTTGAAACCCGGTTTTTGCCGAAGAGCATTATGCCGAGAAAAGAGGCCTCAAGAAAAAACGCGGTGAGAACTTCAAAACCGAGTAGTGGCCCGGCAATATTGCCAACCCTGGTCATATAACCCGGCCAATTGGTACCAAACTGAAAACTCATGGTGATACCTGATACCACGCCTAATGCGAACGTAAGCGCAAAGATCTTTACCCAGAAGTTATAGGCAAATTCCCAGCTTTTATCACCGGACATGGTAAAACGGGTTCGAAAGAATAGCAGTATCCAGCACAGGCCAATCGAAATAGTAGGGAATAAAATATGAAAGCTAATATTCAGTGCGAACTGGATACGGGCAAGGACAAGAGGATCAAATTCTATCATCTGCTTATTAACTCGCTGTAATATTAGTCAATCTCAAATTTGTATTATCGCAGCATTGAGACTTTATAAATAGTAATTGATGAATAAGCGGGTAATTAGATCAGGATATGTTGCAAACAGGGCAGGCCGGATCTTTTTTCAGTATAGCCTGATTCAGATCCATATAGAGTGAATCAAGCAATAACAACTTTCCTTGCAAGGTCTCGCCAATACCCATTAATAACTTCAAGGTTTCATTCGCCTGTATACTCCCAATAATTCCTAATAGTGGTGCTATCACACCATTAGCAGTGCAGGTCTCCTGAGTAGCAACATCATCACCGTATAGACAGCGATAGCAGGGTGATGTCTCATCCCGCGGATCAAAAACAGTAACCTGACCCTCAAATCGAATAGCCGCACCTGAGACCAGAGGTGTTTTTGTTTTTACAGAGGCTTCATTCAAAGCGAATCGCGTTTGAAAATTATCGGAAGCATCAACGATTACATCTGCTTTTGTTGCCTCGTTGACCAGTTCTTTTGCTTCCAATGCATGATCAATACAATCAATTTTAACGTCCGGGTTGATAGCCTGCAGATGTTCTTTTGCAGAGTCGATCTTTAGACGGCCAATGTCTGGCGTTGTATGTACTATTTGTCGTTGCAGATTGCTGATATCAACTTTATCGAAATCGACCAGTACTATATTACCCACACCGGCACTGGCCAGATAGATTGAAACGGGTGAGCCCAATCCACCCAGGCCGACGATTAATACTCGTGATTCGCTGAGTTTCTCCTGACCCGCAGCATCGATCTCAGGCAGCATCATTTGGCGGCTGTATCTCAGGAGTTGTTCGTCGTTCATAAGTTAACTCATTCAGGTTTGTTGTTCTTGCTCAGTTCGCGAGTTGTCCCATACTGACCCGTTCTATTCCACTATAGTCTTTAACTGTAGCATTTGCCGTATAGCCGTTATCAATCAATAGTTGCCTGATCTGTGCAGCTTGATTATATCCATGTTCCAGCAACAACCAACCCCGGGCATTCAAATAGTGTTGCGCTTGTTGAATAATAATTCGAATATCTTCCAGACCATCTGTTCCGGACACTAATGCGCTTATCGGTTCAAACTGCACATCACCCCGTTTCAGATGTGGGTCATTAGTACAAATATAAGGCGGGTTACTGATGATCAGATCATATCTATCGATGTCCGGGAAGGTGAACCAATCGGCTTTTTTAAAAATAATATTGTTGAGGAGGTGCAAGCTTGCATTCTCTTCTGCGAGGATTAGTGCTTTTTCACTTAAATCCGTTGCCGTTATATTTATTCTGTTGCGTTCAGATGCGATAGCTATTGAGATGGCACCTGTACCAGTGCCTAGTTCCAGTAGTTTTGTTTGTTTATCTTCGGGAATCAGTGCCAATGCGGTCTCGACTAATAATTCAGTTTCAGGCCTTGGTATCAAGGCGTCATGACTTACCTTTAAGTCGAGTGACCAGAATTCTTTTTGGCCGGTCAGGTGAGCGACAGGATGTCCTTCGGCGCGTAGCACAAGCAATTCATTAAATGCATCCAGTTCTTCATCGCGTAATACTTGTTCCGGATATGCGTAAAGTTTGCTGCGCTCACATCTCAGTATTGAACATAGTAAACTTTCTGCATCTATTCTTGCACTATCTGATAATGATAGTTGTCGTCTTGCATGCTTGAGCGCATCAACGATTTGCATAAGGTTAATTAGTTTTGTTAATCGGTTATTAATTTATTGAAGCAAGTAAATCGGCCTGATATTCACTGATCAGGGGATCAATTATCATATCAACATTACCTTCCAGAAATTCATCGAGTTGATAAAGGGTTAAGTTAATTCTATGGTCGGTGACGCGGCCTTGCGGAAAGTTATAGGTGCGAATACGTTCAGAACGATCGCCGCTGCCGACCAGATTGCGTCGATTTTCCGCTTGTTCGCTTTGTTGTTTATCACGTTCACTGCTAAGAAGCTTGGCTTGTAATAATGACATCGCACGTGCCTTGTTTTTATGCTGCGAACGTTCATCCTGACATTCAATCACAGTATTGGTCGGAATGTGGGTAATACGGATTGCGGAATCAGTTTTATTAACATGTTGCCCGCCAGCGCCAGAAGCACGAAACGTATCAATGCGAAGATCAGCCGGGTTGATAGTAACCTCATTAACCTCATCAGCTTCCGGCAATATTGCAACTGTGCATGCTGAAGTATGTATACGACCTTGTGATTCAGTCTCGGGTACACGTTGTACGCGATGTGCGCCAGATTCGAACTTCAGTCTTGAATAGGCCCCTTCACCGATGATGCGCATAATGACTTCTTTATAACCCTCCAGATCACTCTCAGCCGCACTGATATGCTCAATCTTCCAACCTCTTGTTTCAGCGTAACGGGTATACATACGCATCAAGTCACCGGCAAACAATGCTGCTTCTTCGCCGCCGGTACCCGCACGTATTTCAAGAAAGATGTTACTGTTATCAGCTGGATCTTTAGGCAACAGTAATAGTTGTAATTCACTTTCCAGATGTTCGTGTCTTGCTTCAGCTTCTTTAAGTTCTTCATTAGCAAGTTCCTGCATTTCCTTGTCACTGTCTTTTAACATCTCCGTTGCATTTTTAATATCTGCAGATGTTTTTCGATATTCATTAAAGCAACTGACGATAGGACGTACTTCAGCATATTCCTGCGATAGCTCGCGAAATTTATTTTGGTTATTAATGACGTCTGGATCGGAAAGTAAACCGTCCAGTTCTTCCTGTCTGTCTAATAATTTTTCGAGTTTTAAATGTAATGATTCTTTCATAATTAATTAGTGTAATAGATATTGAAATTCATGCCTGACCCGGCGATTTATTTTACTGGTAGCTTTTGAAGTAGCTACTGTTCTTTATCTTCAGGGATGGAACTTTGTTTGAGGTTATATAACTCTTCGGCAGCCTGTAATAAATCGTCTCTGTTTTGAGTGCTGGCGTTTCTTAATCTGGAGCTGGGTACATGCATTAATTTATTTGTCAGACTTCTGGCAGTCTCTATTAGAATAGTTTCCGGATCGGCACCATTTCGCAGTTTCGTTAATCCTCTTTGGATAACATCTTCCTGTATCTGCTCGGCTTGTCCGCGTAATGCTCGAATAGTTGATACTGCATCGAGTGAATGTAACCAATCCATAAACTCTTGAGCTTGAGTATCAATAATTTTTTCTGCCTGTATTGCAGCCGCTTGCCGGTTTTTAAGATTCTCCTGCACCATGTTTTTTAAATCATCGACACTATATAGATAAACATCATCCATATCGCCGACTTCAACTTCGATATCGCGTGGCACCGCGATATCAACCATAAACATGGGCTTATGTTTTCTGGCTTTAATTGCACTTTCAACCGCACCTTTACCAAGAATAGGTAATTGACTGGCAGTAGATGAAATGACGATGTCGGCTTCTGCCAGATGTTTGGGAATATCACCAATCTGAATTGCATAAACAGAATATTCATTTGCCAGTCGTTGCGAACGTTCCAATGTTCGGTTCGCAATAATCATGCGTGTTAGACCATTTTCATATAGGTGTTTAGCGGCTAGCTCAATTGTTTCACCGGCACCGATCAATAGTGCGGTTTGGCCTTTTAAATCACCAAAGATCTGTTGTGCCAGACGAACCGCTGCATAAGCTACCGAGACTGGATGATTACCTATAGCCGTATTACTTCTTACTTCTTTTGCAACATGGAAAGAATGTTGGAACAAACGGTTTAACTGATGACCGATACTACCCGCGCTGATCGCACTTTGGTAAGCTTGTTTTAACTGACCTAAAACCTGAGTTTCACCCAAGACCATCGAATCGAGACCGCTAGCCACTCGTAACATATGCCGTACCGCATTTTGATCCGGGTGTTTGTATAAGAAGGGCCGCAGCAGATCCTGTTTCATACCATGAAAATTGTGTAGCCACGCTATCGGATTATGGCTGTCCTGTTGATCGACACTACAATAAATTTCAGTACGATTACAGGTGGAGAGTATAGCGGCTTCATGCACCCCATTCTGGTGCTTCAGCTCATGCAGGGCTTCAGACACGATATCATTCCCAAAGCTAACTTTTTCCCGAACTTCAATCGGTGCGGTCGCGTGGTTAATTCCGTAGGCAATAAGTGTCATGGTATTGGTAATTAAATGATATCTATATGAAAATTCTGTGCCATGCTGTGGATGAATACAAGAAAAATCAGATTAATTATTGTTTTCAATTATCTGGACATAAAATATTGATTGTCTGGCCTGACTGAACAAATGAACCAGGATTGAATCAAGTATAGTAAGTTTATCTTAATAACTACTTGATAAACCATACGCAGTATTATTTTTAGCCCTGATCTGACAAAATGATCAAAAATAGAGAATTGTTAAATAACATCATGTTTCGATATTCAATTAATAAAGTTCTAAGCAGTTTGCCGGTAATTTTGCTGTTTTTATTATTGGGTGCTTGTACCACACTGCCTCAAGATAGCGTTGAACCCGCTATAGAGCCGAATACTATTGAACCAATAGCTGTTGTCGAGCCGGAGCCTGAACCTGAAAGAGTATTACCGAAACGTCCAAAGATTGAGCTTACTGAAGACATTCTTTTTAAAATTCTGTTGGCAGAAATAGCGGGTCAGCGCGGTAAAATAGATATCGCAGTTGATAATTATCTGGATCTTGCCAGATCCACACGTGATCCTCTCGTAATTGAACGAGCAACCCGAATCTCTATTTATGCGCGTAATGATGAGTCTGCCTATGAAGCGGCTACTCTTTGGGTTGAGGTAGATCCTGAGAGTCCTGATGCTCATCAGGTTCTGACAGTTATGACCCTGCGTCAGGGCAATATTGAGCAAGCTTTAGGCCATCTCGAGATCGTTCTGGGAGCGTCTAAGGGCAATTTCGACCAAAAGCTCTGGATGATTGCGAATTTTCTTGGTCGTGAAGAGGATCAAGCTGCGGTTTTACAATTGATGGAGCGATTGATGGAAAACCATATGGATGATCCTGACGCCATGTTTGCCTTTGCGCATGTTACTGCGCGTATGGGTGATTTGGATCGTTCCGAGGACTTACTGGAACGCGTACTTGAATTGAAACCGGGTAATGATGCAGCCGCTATGACATATCTCTCTTTATTGCAGAAGAAGGGTGAGACAAATAGGGCATTGGAATGGACAGAAGCAACACTAAAAAACAAGGAAGATGATTTTAATTTGCGGATGGCCTATGCCCGTTTATTGACTGAGACAAAGCGATTCGATGATGCCCGACGTCAATTTGAAATTCTGTCTGTACAAGGCCCTAATAATGTTGATGTCCTCTATGCACTCGGTTTGCTCTATTTGCAAACAAATCAATTTGATGATGCTGAAAAATATTTCTTACGTTTAGGTAAGCTCAAAAAACGTGTGTTTGATTCCAACTATTATTTGGGTCGCATAGCTGAAGAAAGGGATGAACTGGAAAAAGCGAGTGATTTATATCAGGGTGTTAATGGCGGTGAGAATTACCTTGATGCACGAATTAGGATGAGTCTTATTCTGGCCAAGCAAGGCAATGTTGATAAAGCACTGGAAAATATTCGAGCCATACAAAATGCAGATACGAATCGACTGATACTTATTCAGGCTGAAGGTGAAATACTCATCAACGCAAAACGCTATCAGGAAGCGATGGATATTTTCGACAAAGCCATCGAGCAACAAAGCCACCCTGATATTCTTTATTCCCGGGCTATGCTAGCCGAGAAGATGGGACAGATTGATATTCTTGAAAATGACCTTACAAAAATAATCGAGGAAGATGCAAATAATGCTACCGCATTAAATGCCCTGGGTTATACCCTGGCAGACCGAACAGATAGATATGAAGAAGCTTATGGTTATATAAAACGCGCATATGAACTAAGCCCGGGTGATTTTTATATATTAGATAGTATGGGTTGGGTGTTATACCGTCTCGGACGATTGGACGAAGCAGTCAAATATTTACAAAAGGCGCTTGAGATGAGAAATTATCCTGAAATTGCCGCACACCTTGGAGAAGTCCTTTGGGTGATGGGAGATAAACAGGCAGCGAAAGAAATCTGGGATACTGCACTGAAGGATACGCCAGCTGATGATCGTTTACTGGATGTCATCAAACGATTTAAACCGTGATTCGACTTTTAGCATTGATACTGGCAGCTCCTCTGCTAGGCGCATGTAGTTCTGCGCCAAGGATAGCCGCAGATTTAAAACCACAACTTTGGTTAGAGCACCAGCTAAAGATAAACACTATCACTTCCTGGAATATCAATGGCCGATTGGCAGTAAAGAATGAGAAAGATAGTGGTACTGCGACGTTACTCTGGAATCAGTCTTTTGCCAACTATGAATTACGTGTTATCGCACCGCTAGGGCAAGGCACTTATATTTTAAAAGGTACGCGTGATGGTGTGATTATGCAGGGTCCCGACAATAAATTCACAATGGCGCGGACAGCAGAACAATTATTGTATGAACAACTCGGCTGGAAACTACATCTTAATGGATTAAAGTATTGGATACGCGGAATGCCTGAACCCTATATCAGCTTCAGTGCTCTTTTACTTGATGAACAAGGTCGGCTTACGCACATTAAACAGTCTGGTTTCGATGTCAGTATCACACGTTATATAGATCACGAAGGTTTTTCATTGCCTGAAAAACTAGTTGTTGAGAGTGAAGACATTCGGGTTAAGTTAGTCATACAAGACTGGAAAATCCAATGATTCTTTTAAATATTTTTTAATTAGAATCAGTTAATTTAAGTTTGCAGGATGAGACATTGCTAAGTACTAACTGGCCGGCACCGGCAAAACTCAATTTATTTTTACATATTACGGGTCGACGACCGGATGGCTACCATTCCTTGCAAACAGTTTTCCAGTTTATTGATCTGATTGATGAGCTTGATCTCAGGATTCTCGATTCAGATAAAGTTACACGGAGTTCAACCCTGATCGATGTTGCTGCCGAGGATGATCTGGTTGTCAGAGCTGCACGATCCTTGAAGGAGCATACCGGTAGTAAGCTTGGTGTTGATATCAGCGTAAACAAGATAATTCCAACTGGCGGTGGTTTGGGAGGTGGTAGTTCAAATGCGGCAACGACCCTGGTCGCCTTAAATGAATTATGGCAGTGTGGCTTATCGAGTAACGAATTAGCAGCTATAGGTCTGTCGCTAGGCGCTGATGTGCCGATATTTGTGCATGGTTATGCGGCCTGGGCTGAAGGTGTGGGTGAAGAGTTAACAGCAATTGAACCGGAAGAATGCATTTATTTGCTTATACATCCGGGTTGTAGTGTTGCGACTGCCTCAGTATTTAATGCAGAGGATTTGACACGGAATACGCCTCCAATCACAATACGCGACTTCCTCGATAGAGGAGGAAGAAATGACTGTGAATCTGTAGTGCAAAAACACTATAAAGAGGTCGCAAATGCCCTTGAATGGTTGGGGCAATTTGCGCCAGCAAAGCTAACCGGTACGGGTGCCTGTTTATTTGCTCCATTCTCAGATAGTCATGCAGCAATACAAGTTAAAGAGCAATTGCCAGAAACATGGCAAGGCTATGTAGTAAAAGGGATGAATAAATCACCCTTATTGGAACGATTGGCGACTGAACGACAGCGAATATAATTACAGTTCATTCGTAAAAAGATATTAGAAACGATTAATTGGGGTATGGCCAAGCTGGTTAAGGCACATGGTTTTGATCCATGCATTCCGAGGTTCGAGTCCTCGTACCCCAGCCATTTTTTTAATTAGTCTGGAGAACGAAAGTTCATGTCCATCTCCAACATGATGTTGTTCAGTGGTAACGCAAACCCGAAATTAGCACTTGAGTCAGCAGAGTACCTGAATATCCCGTTGGGTAAGATATCCGTGGGCCGTTTCAGCGATGGCGAAGTCATGGTTGAAATAAATGAAAATGTCCGTGGCCGCGATGCTTATATCATGCAACCGGTGTGTGCGCCGACCAATGACAATTTGATGGAATTATTGGTTATGGCTGATGCCCTGAAACGTGCTTCAGCTACTCGAATTACAGCGGTTATCCCTTATTTAGGCTATGCACGCCAGGATCGACGTTCACGTTCAGCGCGTGTCCCGATTACCGCAAAAGTGGTCGCTAATATGATTGCTGCTGCCGGTATTGATCGTGTATTGACGGTTGATTTACATGCCGATCAGATACAGGGCTTTTTTGATATCCCGCTAGACAATGTCTATGGATCTCCAGTGCTATTGGGCGATTTATGGAAACATAAATACCCCGATTTAATGGTAGTTTCGCCTGATGTTGGCGGTGTGGTACGTGCCCGGGCGCTGGCCAAACGGCTTGATGATACTGAACTGGCGATTATTGATAAACGTCGTCCAAACCCGAATCAATCCGAGATTATGAATATCATCGGTGATGTAGAAGGTCGAACCTGTGTAATTATCGATGATTTGGTCGATACGGCCGGGACATTATGTAATGCCGCCGGTGCTTTGAAAGATTTTGGGGCAGTAAAAGTGGTCGCTTACTGTACTCATCCAGTGCTTTCCGGCAATGCCGTGAAAAATATTGAGAATTCAAGACTTGATGAATTGGTAGTAACAGATACAATCCCGCTTCGCTCAGATGCAGCAACCTGTGATCGCATACGTCAACTTAGTGTTGCAGCGATGCTAGCTGAGAGTATGCGCCGAATTGCAGAAGGCGAATCCCTAAGCTCTATGTTTCTGGATTAGTTTTTAGCACAAATTCTCCTGATTGGTCGCGTTCAGGAGGTAAACAATAACCCTTAAAATATTAAGGAGTAGTAATAAAATGAATGAATTTGAACTCGTCGCCGAAGCGCGGACAGATGTAGGGAAAGGTGCGAGCCGCCGCCTACGCCGTGCCGGCAAATTACCGGGTATCGTTTATGGTACTGGTAAAGAAGCAAGCATGATTACGTTGCAACATAACTCAGTGATGCATAACCTGGAGCATGAAGCGTTCTATTCACATATCCTGACACTCAAGATTGGTAGTGCAACTGAAAAAGTGGTTTTAAAAGACCTGCAACGTCATCCGTACAAAACTACGTTATTGCATATCGATTTGCAGCGTGTCAGCGAAAAAGAAGAACTCACCATGCGTATCCCATTTCACTTTATCAATGAAGAGAAGTGTCTTGGTGTCAAAAAAGATGGCGGCGTGATCAGTCATATGATGACTGATCTGGAAATTGTTTGTTTGCCAAAAGACCTTCCAGAATTCATTGAAGTCGATATGCTTGAGGTTGCGCTTGATGAAACGGTGCATTTGTCTGATCTGAAATTGCCTGAAGGTGTTCAGTTATACAGTGTCTTGCATGGTGGTGATGATTCACTACCGGTGGCCGCAGTACATATGCCTAAGGTCATCGCAGCTGACGAAGAGGAAGATGCTGCAGCTGAAGAAATTGCTGCTGCAGATGTGCCCGCTGCCAAGCAGGAAGATAAGGACAGCGACAGCGAATAAGCCGGTGTGTCTACACCTATAAAACTCATTGTGGGCCTGGGTAATCCAGGCCCCGAATATTTATTGACCCGACACAATGCCGGTTTTTGGTTTGTCGATGCACTAGCAAACAAACTCTCTCTCAGTTTTTCTCCCGATAAAAAATTCCAGTCAGAAATTTGTCGATACCAGAAGGGTTCGATAGATTGTTGGTTGTGTAAGCCACAGACCTATATGAATGACAGTGGCAGTGCCGTGCAAGCGTTGGCAAGTTATTACAAAATATCCATGGATCAGGTTTTGGTTGTGCATGATGAAATCGATTTACAACCAGGTACAACTCGACTCAAACAAGGTGGTGGTCATGGTGGTCATAATGGCCTGCGCGATATTATTCAACGCACCGGCAGCAGTGATTTTTTACGCTTGAGAGTTGGTGTAGGTCATCCAGGTAGTAAGGATAAAGTTGTGACTTTTGTGCTTGGTCGCGCTAGTGCTGATGAAGAACATAAAATAATTGAATCTTTTGTTCCGGTTCTTGAAAAGAGCGATCAGTTTTTTCAAGACAATCTCAATAAAATGATGACGGAATTGAATAAGAAAAATAAACCTGAAGCGGATTCGTCTGCTCAATAACACGGAATACATTGTATGGGATTTAAATGTGGCATTGTTGGTTTGCCGAATGTGGGTAAATCGACACTCTTTAATGCGTTGACGAATTCAGCGATAGATGCAGAAAATTATCCTTTCTGTACTATCGATCCTCACGTTGGCGTAGTCGCTATGCCTGATCCTCGACTAGATCAATTAGCAGGTATTGTTAAGCCTCAAAAAATTGTGCCAACGACGATGGAGTTTGTTGATATTGCTGGCTTGGTTGAAGGTGCATCAAAAGGTGAAGGTTTGGGCAATAAATTTCTTGCCAATATTCGTGAGACACATGCTATTGCACAGGTGGTGCGTTGTTTTGATGATGATAATATTGTGCATGTTGCAGGTAAGGTCGACCCGCTTTCGGACATAGAGGTTATTAATACTGAACTCTGTCTCGCTGATCAGGAGACTATCACCAAAGCCTTACAAAAAGCCGCCAAGTTGACTCGTAGTGGTGACAAGGCCGCTAAACTGGAACAAGAACTATTAGAAACCATAATGGCCCATCTGGATCAGGGTTTACCGGTGCGTTCAATGGCTTTATCTGAAGACGATATTGAAAGCATAAAAAATCTGCATTTACTTACACAGAAACCAACACTCTATATAGCCAATGTTGAAGAAGATGGGCTTGAATCCAATCCATGGCTGGAAAAAATACAAGCGCTTATTGAGAACGAAAATGCTCAATTAATTTCTGTATGTGCTTCGATTGAGGCAGAAGTGTCTCAATTGGAAGAAGATGAAAAACAGGAATTTCTTGATGCCCTGGACATGGCAGAACCCGGATTAAATCGTATTATTCGAGCGGGCTATGAGTTACTGGGACTACAAACTTATTTTACTGCGGGTGTGAAAGAAGTGCGTGCCTGGACAATTCCGGTGGGTGCTACTGCTCCAAAATCGGCGGGCGTTATCCATACTGATTTTGAACGTGGTTTTATTCGGGCAGAAGTAACAGCCTTTGATGATTACATTGCTTATAAAGGTGAACAAGGAGCGAAGGATGCCGGCAAGTGGCGTTCCGAAGGTAAGGAGTACATTGTTAAGGATGGTGATGTCATTTTATTCAGATTTAATGTCTAACAACTCGTGTTCGGTGATATGTCTGTAGTGTTTCACCTTGCAATCCCGGTTAGCGACATTGAAACTACACGGCATTTTTATACCGAAGTGTTGGGATGTTCTGTAGGTCGGGAAGCAGCACATTGGATTGATTTTAATTTTTTTGGTCATCAAGTCTCTGCCCATGTTAAACCGGAAGCACTGAACGTGGTTAAAACCAATCCGGTGGATGGTGAGTCTGTCCCCGTTAGACATTTTGGACTGGTACTGGAGTGGGCAGCATGGCATCAATTTGCTGAACGTCTGGATAAGCATGGGATTAATTATCTCATCAAACCAACTATCAGGTTTAAAGGCGAAGTCGGTGAACAGGCAACCTTGTTTATCACGGACCCGAGTGGCAACGCACTTGAATTCAAATCATTTAAGAATAGTGAGCATTTATTCGCAACAATTTAGTGAATATTAGCTACCAGAATGAATAAGGAACGGAAGACAAAAAATACCCTACAAAACCCGTTAAGCCAGACACTGAAGAGTGTTGCAATCGTAATTGTGAGAATTGTGTTTATGATTATTATGAACGTGCATTGCAGCGTTGGAACGAAACAGCTAATAAATAAGTCTGCGCAAAAACCGGGTTATACTAAAGCACCCACTTCAGACAAACCTTGACCATTTTATAAGCTTGGTCTATTAAAAATTACGCTCCGTAAATATTAATAAACTGATTTGCTAAATAATGAGCAACTAACAAGTAGAAATATAAAATTTATGAGCTGTATGAATAGTTTTACCTCGATTAGGAAACATTATTCGCTAAAAGAGATAATAGTTTTATATATGCTTCAACTGATTCGATCGCGGCAGATTCTTCCATGGTGTGATAGCCGGTAGTTGGTATTTGAATGGTTGTGCCGTCGACCAAGCCATTTGATGCCGCAATTATTCTGCCCATTTCTGTACTGCCTAATGAATGTGGTTTCTGTCCCAGACTTTGCAGGCGAGCGTTATCAGCCTCTACGTAATGGTCTTTATATAAATAGCTTAAATTATTTTCTCTGCATAAGTTTTCAATATGAGTAGTCGCCTCTTTATTAAAAGGCGCATTGGCATCTTTTTGTCTTAATACCAGGAGTTGTTCATTGGCAGAATTAATGTCTGGAAATGGACTGGTATCAACAACGAACAAACGGTTGGTTGAGCCACCAAAGCGGCGAAACCATTCCAGTAAATAACGCCAACTTTTACCCGCTTCTTCCTGGGCAGTGAAAAACGCAGTGCCTTTAAAACCAAGACTGAATAAATGAACCAGTGCCGCAGCACTTAAGACATTATCTAATTGCCCTTCAAGACGGCCATTGTTGAACTTGAGTTTGTCTTTAAAGGCGATAGGCGTTCCTGCTACAACATCATCCAGGCCCTCAAGTTCGAATATAAGGTTGTTCCTGTTCTCACAGACATAAGAATTTTTAATTATGCCATTGCCACGATAGGCACCAGACCAGGGTTCGTAGGCAAACACAGGTTCAGACTGGAAGCGTTCAGTAACCTTGGACATCAATTCTTCGGAAACAGAATTGTTTAGCAGATCAGTCCTGTTGCCTGCAATGAAAGCAGCAAATTGAAATTCATTTGGACCAGTACAGACAAGACCGTGACGATCGATATGTGCCGAAAACATAGTGCTAAACGGATTATCGCCCTGTGCGACTAACAAACCCTCATACCAGGTTACTTTCGCACCTCTTTCTTCAAGCTCACGCTGTAAGACTCTAAAGAATGAATGTTCAGCACCTACAACACTCGGTTGGCGGATGATAGCTTTAAGTAAATCTATGAATTCATTATCTAACATTAAAGCATTGTTATCCTTTTAATTGAGTAAATACTTATTTGACATTATCTAATATTAAATTACCAAGCTTCTTTTTTATCATCAACCATGCTTTATTATTAGCAATAATATGTTTTTGATTAATCTCAATTTCAATCCCTGAATAGTCTCTTCCATTAAATTGGCGACGCAGCGATGTTGTCAATCCATTTGCGTTGCCTCGGTAGGGATAATTACATCTGACAATGAGATGAGGAAAAGCCTGTTTGAGAGACTTTTGTAATTTTTTACAAAAGTTTTTTTCAGATTGTCTTGTCGGATCATAAAGTAAGCCAATATCAGCTGAACGCTCGATACCACCCAGTGAGCTTGTAAACGAGTGGATGGATAGGTGCATTGTTGGTGTCGTTGCTGATTTAAACTTTTTTATATGTTCCGTTATTCTGGTTCGATAGGGTATATAAATAGTATCAATTATTTTCTGTCGGGTAGTATCATCTACAGTTTTGCTAAACTCCGAAAATAGTTTGGGGTGGTGTAATGAACGATTGAGATCAATTAATAAACGAGAGGTGGTTGAATAATATAAGGGCGCTGATAAATCTTGAGTTATTTTATTAGCAAGGGCCAATGCTCCGGGATCCCATCCACGATGGCTGTTTAAAAGGATTTTTTTATTTTTAAAAAGTGGCAGATAGCATTTTGGAATCTTGTTACCGCCATGTTCACAGCTAATAATGATATTCATCAGTCGATACCAACAAAATATTCTCTATCAACCAGTGCGTCACAGAGCACACGATAAGTTTCATGTAGTCGTGACTTTTTAACACTTTTGCCTGTTGCGTTGAGTATCCGTCTGGCTAACGGGCCTTCTTTTAAAATGAATTCAATAATCGGTGTAGTTGCTGCAGCGTATTCGCCCGTATTCAGATTAACTGACTCTCGGCAGTGTTGCCATAATTCCTGTGCACTGCATTTTTTGTCTGGAAACGAGAACAATTGCAGATAGTCTCGATCATCTATAACAGCTTGATCAGCATCGATAATTACCTTATTCAGTATTTGAGATAATGCGGTTGTCTCCAGATTGTTTTGTTCGACGACATCAGACCAGCTTTTTTCAGTCAGCTTCTTTAATATCTGGATGATAAAACTGGCAATGGCCAGATCGACGGCAGGCGTTTCTTGCGTGTCTAATACTCGTATCTCAATCGCATTTCTATCAAACCGCGCTATGGCCCCACGTGAATTTAACCATTCATCCTGCAAGATCTTCTCTTTATCAAACGGTGCAATAGCTTTATACATGGGCTTCAGGATCAAGCGTTGATAGTCTTTTTTGCTCGTAACTGCTTCAGGAACTACCAGTCCGGTAATGGATGGAATAATCTTTGAATTTTGACGATAGGCTTCGAGACGTGTATCCATGATCCCTGTAGATGAGCCTTCAACTATTGGGGAACTTGCTGCCATTGCTGGCAAGATGGGAAGTATGGTTCGTATTGCACTATGTAATAGAGCAAACTCCTTATCGTTCGCAAATGGCAAGTTGATGTGCATGCTTTGCAGGTTTGACCAACCATGTCCCTGACAATTAAAGATGCCGTTGTAGGTATCATATATTTCTTTAGAATCATGTGGCCATAATTGCGTTTCTTTAAAGGGGTTCATCCACGGGTGCATGGCAGTCGGCATCAGGCGTGCGCCCATCTCATCAAGAATAGATTGAATATGCCTTATATTTTTTAAAAAATGATCGGGAGTTTCTAGTAAGGACTGTGCCGGGCCATTGGTTTTAGTTTCAATAACGTGTAATACAAGTTCATTCGACCAGGCAATTTCACCCTGTTCTATTTCGTTACGATATTCACCAGCGACATGATGTAGGACCTTATCGGTGATCGGCATCACATTCATATGTTTGCGATCAACAATCATGTATTCGAGTTCTATGCCATAGGCGGCAAAGATTGATAGTGGCTTTGGCATACTAACGTCCGTATAAACCGAGTTTTCGAGCCTCGATGCGTTTGATAAACACACCCATGATTTCCCGGTAGAGTGCATCCTTCAGAACTAGATCCTCGCAACCGGAGTCTATGCTTGGGTTGTCATTAATCTCAATTAAATAAAATTTCTGTCCCACCTGTTTTAGATCGACACCATAAAGGCTATCACCTATCAGGTTTGCCGCTTTTAGTGCGATACTCACAACTTCATCAGGTGCTTCACCGATAGCCATCGTATCGGCGTTTCCTTCACTAGTGGAATTTCCGGACGCATCACGCTTGATAATCTGCCAGTGTTTATCGGCCATGTGATAACGACACGCATATAGTGGTCTACGATCACAAATACCAATACGCCAGTCAAAATTAGTCGGCAGGAATTGTTGTGCTATGATCAGATCCGAGTCTTCAAGTAGTGATTTTACGGTTGCGATTAAATCTTCACGATTCTCCGCTTTAGATACACCCATAGAAAATGCACTGTCTGGTTTTTTTAAAATACAGGGCAAGCCCAATGTCTTTTCAATCTGGTCAATATTGTAGCGATGTACGATCATGGTTTTGGGTATGGGAATATTATGTCTCGTCATCAACTCAGCCAGATAGACCTTGTTTGTACATTTTAGTATTGAATTAGGATCATCCATTACGATCAGACCTTCATTTACAGCACGTTGTGCAAAGCGGAAAGTGTGATGATCTACCAGAGTAGTTTCGCGTATAAATAATCCATCGAATTCAGCCAGACGATTCACATCATTTTTGGTAATAAATTCGCACTCAAGACCGACAGATTCTGCTGCTTTCTGGAATTTTTTTAATGCCTTTTCATCAGAAGGCGGTTCTTTCTCATTTGGGTCATACAAAATTGCAAGGTCAAATCTCGTTGCAGCATCTTTTTTAATACGACGTTTGCGTCCTGAAAAATAATTTGATGCGGCTTCGATGACAATAGCCTGATGATTTTCAGGAATATCGTTTACTGTCATAGTACGTATTGATTCCAGTCGCCACGTTTTCCTTTTTATAAATTTAGCCTGTAATAGAGGTGCCTGAAACAAGTTAAACAACCTCAAACTAAGACTGTCATAATGTTTTGCGATATTCCTGCCAAAATAAATACTCAAGGTGAAACGTTTGGATTGTAAGTGGCCGAGTTTTTTCTCTATCAACTCTTCCATATCTTCTGATATAGCCTGTATGACATGTGGCGACTTTAGATCCTGGATAGTGTTGATATCAGGCATGGGTTTATGTCCGCGTGCGGCAGCCAGAAGCGATACGTAATAACCCGTGCGCTGATAACTATAGGATCGACACAGGTTGAAGACCCTCGTTTTTTTACCTTCCGAAAAAGCAGGATCGGTCAGGTAGGTGCGTGCTGCAACGACTTTGACACCTGGAATCTGCAGCGGCCAGTTGTTAGGATTGTTAACGACCAGCAGTATATTCATTATTTTTTCCTGGAATTGGCCGGTTGAATGACCAGTAGATTAGCATCGTAAGTTAATACGCCTAATAAGATGGAACAGATTACCCGGTCTATATTAATAGAATAAGTTAAAGAACCGGATACTGGATTTGGTTCATAAGGATCGCTAATCATCACGGTTCGATCATGTCGATGATAACCGCCCAGAATGACGAAATGCCCATCCGGGTAGCCACGGATATCATCACCTAGAGGTTCATCATCAATATCTCTTTTCGCCTTATATAGATAGGTTGAACTAAGCCCGGTCAGTATAGGTAATCGACGACGAATAATATTACGCAGTAATCCCGTGGTGAGATCAACATAACGTAGCTTTCCACCCAGTTTCAAAAATTCCAGGTAACCTTTTGTAGCAAAGCGTAATTTGTGATCATCTTTAACTTCTGCCTGCCTGATTAAACGTTCTGATATATCAATTTCAGGAGAGGCAAACCAGGTCGGGTCAAATACCTGCAGGTTGTAGGTGTAAATGGTCGCTTGATACCCACGACGTAAAGCATCGCAGGCAAGAAATACGGCCAGTGTCCCACCCGCCTGTAAAGTTTGTATATCAGTAATAACTTTATCCAGCGATATGTCATCACCATAATAATTATAGACGGCGTGTAAACAGGTCGGACCACAGGTCGTGTCGTCTGGTTGAGCCAGAATATTAATCGGTAGTTCAACGTCCATGGGACTGTCGATATAAGTGGATGGTTTTTTTCAAATGCATGAGGCTATAGTAAGCCCGGGTATAGGGTTGGCAAAGTATGTTAAACAGCTTGTCTAATTATCTATGTAAATGTTGTGTTAAAGGGTTAATTTCAGAAGCTGATATTAGTCCAAAAATAAAAAAGTGCTAATATTATTTTTAAATTCATTCCAAAATCTGAAGTATTATTCAAAACAGCGCCACTCTCTCGTCGAGAAGTGACGCTGTTTTGTCAGGCTTGAAATAATTAGTGATGAACCTTATAGGCATACATGACATTGTCATTCATCATCGGAATAAACATCAGGTCTTTTTCGATAATAAACTCATGATCAGCACTGCCCTGTTTTAGTGAAAGTAATTCCTTTACCTCACCAGTACTGGAAATGTGGAATAGTTTACCGTTCATCCAATCGGTCACGTAGAAGCCGCCATCTTTATCGACTTCAACACCATCGAGATTGCCGACAGGTGAGCCATCACCAATTGAGGTGATCGATTTATCCTGAATCGAGATACGTTTTAAATGACCAGGAACAGCCGTTGCAAAACCGTCAGTCATTACGCCCCAGGCACCAAGAATCAAATCATCACCGACGACATCTAAACCATTCGGTGCTTCAAGTTCGTCAGATTCAATCCAGATGGTAAAGCTGCCGCCAGATAGTACATGTATACGGTTAGCTAACATATCGGATACATAAACATCACCGTTTGGTGCTGCAGCGACATCATTCAAGAACTTTGCATCATCTACTTTGTATTTATCAGTGATACGACCATGATCGACATCGATGGCAACAAGTTCATCAATATCCGCTGTGTAAAGAGTTGTACCAGATAGTGCGAGTCCTTTTGGTCCATTAAGGCCTGTTACCCACTTCTCATTGATAATTCTGCCATCCATGGAGACTAATGATATATAGCCGTTTCCATCTTTGTCATTTGGCCCACCGTTCACATTGGAAACGTAAAGAAGGTTCAATCTCGGGTCATAGACAACGGATTCGGGATTGGCTAAACCACTTAATTCCCAGGTTAATTCAAGACCTTCTCCTTCAGCAAAGCTTAAATTGATAAATGAGAATGATAAAATAAGGCTAATAAAAATGAATTTTATGTTACGTGTAAACATTAAGAATATACTCCTTGAAAAGTTAATCGGGCTTACTAAAGTTAAGCAAAATATTAATTAGAAAAAAACAGTTTTTTAAGTTCTTTGCCGGGATCTACGGCCTTCATAAAGGCTTCTCCTACAAGAAAGGCATTCACATTATTCTTACGCATCAAATTGACGTCGTCTTGAGTATGAATGCCGCTTTCTGTGACAACAGTACGGTCAGGAAACACATCCGTTAACAGTCCCAGGGTTGTATCCAGATCGGTCTCAAATGTGTGCAAGTTTCGATTGTTAATACCAATTAGCGGTGTACGTAACATCAGACCGCGTTCGAGTTCTTCGCGGTTATGTACTTCGACCAGCACATCCAGTCCGACTTCGTTGGCGACTCCGACTAGCTCTTGCATCTGCAAATCTGATAGAGCTGAAACAATAAGCAAAATACAGTCAGCACCGATAACTCTGGCTTCATAGACTTGATAAGGGTCGATCATAAAGTCCTTACGTAGAATCGGCAGGTTACAAGCAGCATGAGCCTGTTTCAGATAGTCATCAGAACCTTGAAAATATTGTATATCGGTCAGAACAGATAAACAACTGGCACCGGCATTGGCATAACTTTTTGCTATTACATCAGCTTTAAAATCTTCACAGATGACGCCACGGCTAGGAGAGGCCTTTTTTATTTCAGCAATAACGCCTGGCTTTCCTGTTTCAATGGCCTTCAACAGATTATAGGTGAAACCACGCACGGGAGGGCAATCGGCTGCTTTTGCTTTTAGTTCCTTTAATGGTGATTCTTTTTTAACCTGTGCGACGTACTCGGCCTTGTAGTTGAGTATCTCTTTTAATATATCAGGTGTATCTGCTTGCATAAGGTTTATTTTTTAAATGATTGACTGTGTTCAATGAGTTGATCAAGTTTTTGTTTTGCGGCACCAGACGCTATCGTTTTAATCGCTATCGCAACACCTTTCTGAATAGAGTCTGCGAGACCCGCAGCATAAATTGCTGCACCAGCATTAAGACTGACAATGTCTTTTGCAGCTCCATTGGTATTATCCAACACCGATTGCATCATTGCCAAACTTTCTGCGACATCATTAACAGCGAGTTTTTCGATACTTTGCATCGGTATATTGAAATCATCCGGTGTGATTTCATAATGATTGATCTCGCCATTTTTTAATTCAGCAATAGATGTCTTGGCGGCGATACTGATCTCATCCATCCCATCATGCGCATGCACGACCAATACATGTTCGCTACCCAGCTGCTTTAATGTTTCAGCTAATGGGACTAACCAATCGTTACTAAAGACCCCAATCACCTGATTGGGTGCCCCAGCTGGATTGGTCAAGGGACCAAGTACATTAAACAACGTTCGGACACCAAGTTCGCGTCGTGGCCCAATCGCATGCTTCATCGCGCTGTGATGCATCGGCGCGAACATAAAACCTATACCCACATTTTCAATACAGCTTGCAACCTGTTCAGCGTTTAATTCCAGATTAATCCCGGCGGCTTCAAGTACATCAGCGCTACCTGATTTGCTGGAAACCGATCGGTTCCCGTGTTTTGCAACCTTGGCGCCGCTGGCAGCTACGACAAAAGCCGAGGTCGTTGAGATATTAAAAGTATTGGCACCATCTCCACCAGTACCGCAGGTGTCGACCAGATGCGTTTTATCAACTTCAACCCGGCTTGCCAGCTCACGCATGACTTGCGCAGCTGCAGTAATTTCATCGACACTCTCGCCTTTTAAACGTAGCGCGACGAGTAAGCCACCAATCTGCGCGGGAGTTGCATCCCCCTGCATAATTGTTTGCATGACGCTATGCATATCAGCGCGACTTAGATCTTTACCGCTGATAACCTCGTGGAGTGCCGCTTTAATATCCATCAGCAAAAGTATACTTATGTATTGTTAAGGAAGTTTTGCAATAACTCATGTCCATACGACGTCAGTATTGATTCGGGATGAAACTGTACCCCGGAAATGTTGAGATCTTTATGTCTAACACCCATAATTTCATCGAGATTCCCATCCTTGTCTTGTGTCCATGCCGTAATCTCTAATGAAGCTGGCAAGGTTTCTTTGTCAATCACTAATGAGTGATAACGGGTCGCGGTGAAAGGGTTTTCGAAACCCTGGAATACATCAGTACTATTATGATAAATATCCGATGTCTTACCATGCATGATGTCATGTGCATGAACGATTTTGCCGCCAAAGGCCTGTCCGATACTTTGATGGCCGAGACACACGCCAAGCAAGGGTATCTTGCCTTTGAAATGATTGATCACATCAATCGATATGCCCGCCTCATTAGGTGTGCATGGCCCTGGTGAAATCACAATGTGTGCAGGTGCCAGTTTTTCTATCTCTGCCACTGAAATTTTATCATTGCGATAGACTGCTACGTCTTGTCCCAGCTCTCCCAGATATTGCACCAGGTTGTAGGTAAACGAATCATAATTGTCGATCATCAATAACATATTATTTCCTTCCTAGGACAATCCTTTCTCTGCCAGACTGACTGCCCGGAAAATTGCTCGGCCTTTATTCATGGTTTCATCCCATTCATTTGCTGGTACAGAATCGGCGACAATGCCTGCGCCAGCTTGTATATGCAAGGTTTTGTCCTTGATAACAGCAGTACGTATCGCAATCGCGGTATCCATATTTCCATTCCAGGATATATAACCAACAGCGCCAGAATAAACACCACGCTTAACCGGTTCAAGCTCGTCGATGATCTCCATTGCTCGAATCTTCGGAGCACCAGAAACAGTACCTGCCGGGAAAGTGGCACGTAAGACGTCAATTGCACTCATGCCCTTTTTTAATTTGCCGGTAACGTTAGAAACGATATGCATGACATGAGAATAACGTTCGATGATCATTTTGTCAGTCAGGTTAACACTGCCCATTTCGGCAACCCGGCCGGCATCGTTCCGTCCCAGATCGATCAGCATTAAATGTTCAGCTAATTCTTTCGGATCTTGTAATAGATCTTTCTCCAATGCCAGATCCTCTGCTTCCGTTTTACCGCGTGGACGCGTACCGGCAATAGGTCGGACGGTAACGATATCATCTTCAAGTCGAACCAGTATTTCGGGTGAAGAGCCGACAATCTGAAAATCATCCAGATTAAGAAAATACATATACGGTGATGGATTAAGGCAGCGTAATGCACGATATAGGTTGATTGGTTCTGATTCAAACGGAATAGATAAGCGTTGCGATAGTACAACCTGCATTGCATCACCATCCACGATGTACTGTTTTATAGTGTCAACAGCCGCTTCGTAATTTGTCCGGGTAAAGCCTGAGACAAAATCATTTTCATTAACTGTACGCGAGCCATTTGACAGTGGTTGTTGAATTTGTTTATTGGCGAGTGTTTCTACCAGCTCATCCAGTCTATGCTGCGCCTTTGAAAATGCATCACTGTTATTTGGATCGGCATGCACGATGATATAGAGTTTGCCACCGAGATTATCAAACACGATAACTTCATCAGACACCATTAATAGTATGTCTGGTGAGCCTATAGGATCGTCTTTATCATTTTTATTCAGGCGCGGTTCTATATAACGAATCGTTTCATAACCAAAGTAACCGACTAAACCACCATTAAACCGTGGCATGCCTTCTATCTCGGCAACGTTGTAGCCTTTTTGAATTCGCTCGATTTCGGCTAAAGGATCGTCAACATTATATTCATCAACAATACTGCCACTTTCCTTAATGGTGATTTTTGTACCTTTAATTAAAATAATTTTCTGTGCAGGTAATCCGATGATGGAATAACGACCCCATTTCTCTCCGCCCTGAACCGATTCAAATAAATAACTGTAAGGTGCAGCACACAATTTCATATAGGTACTAAGAGGTGTATCAAGATCAGCCAATACTTCGCGCATTAAAGGAATACGGTTATAGCCTTGTTTCGCCAGTTGTTTGAAATCGTTTTCGTTAATCATGATACTTATGTAAAAAGTCTTACCAAATCGGCAATAGAATCAATTACCGCATCAGGGTTGGTTTCGTATATATCGCGACCATGGTTATAACCATAGCTGACACATATAATCTGAAATCCGGCTGCACGTGCTGCCTTAACATCACTTTCTGAATCACCCACCATTAAAGACAGGGCAGGATCCTTGTTGAAGTGTGTAGCGGCATGTAACAGGGGTAAAGGATCAGGTTTCTTTTTGGCCAGTGTATCACCCGCAATGACAATACTCATGTCATTCATAAGCCCCAGCTTTTCAAGTATAGGACCAACAAATTCCCCGCGCTTATTGGTTACACAGCCTAGCGTGATCTGCTTTTCTTTAAGCTGTGCAATACCATCAAGTACGCCTGGATAGCAGGTGCTTAAATTACACATGTTTTCACTATAAACTGACATGAAAATGGACATTGCTTGTTCAAACAGAGCGTCATCCGCTTTGCCATCAAAGTCATTGGTCAGGGAGCGGTGTAATAGTTTTTCCAGTCCATTACCAACCCAGTTTCTGATACTGAGTATGTCTCGTTCGGGAAGTGATAACCCGAGCAAGGTTTGATTAACTGACCAGGCCAGATCAGGGATGGAATCGACTAACGTGCCATCGAGATCAAGCAAAACAAGTTCGGGTGTTTTGATAGACATCATTTAATTGATACAGGTTAGAGAATAAATTGTAAGATCTAGCTTTTAGCCTGAGCTAATTGGGTTCGCATTGCTGTAATAGTTTTCTGGTAATCATCGCTGCCAAATATAGCAGAACCGGCAACGAAGGTGTCTGCGCCTGCTGTTGCGATTTCAGCGATATTGTCGATCTTAACGCCACCATCGATCTCAAGTCGTATATCGAAACCGGAATCATCAATTAATTTTCTAGCCGCTTTTAGTTTATCAAGTGCAGAGCCAATAAAAGATTGTCCACCAAAACCGGGGTTAACGGACATCAATAGAATCATATCGACCTTATCCATCACGTATTCAAGTACATCAAGTGGTGTTGCCGGATTGAAAACGAGTCCAGATTTGCAACCGCTATCACGAATTAATTGCAGACTACGATCAACATGCTCCGATGCTTCCGGGTGAAAGGTAATATAACTGGCGCCTGCCTCGGCAAAGTCAGGAATGATACGATCCACGGGCTTAATCATGAGATGCACATCGAGTGGCGCCTTAATTCCAAAGTCGCGTAAAGCTTTGACTATTACCGGTCCGAAGGTCAGATTCGGAACGTAGTGATTATCCATTACATCAATGTGTACAAAATCAGCGCCCGCAGCCAATACTTTTTCGGTCTCTTCGCCGAGTCGAGCCATGTCCGCGGACAGGATTGAAGGTGCAATTATATATTGAGACATGAAAGCGATATATTCTTTAATTTAAGCAGTTTATAAAATGGTGGCAACTTTACCCGATCAGTCCAACCATAGCCACTATCTAGGCTATTACTGCCTGCAAATTATCATTTTTGTCGTTCTTGGCAATCTTACTTGTTGCTGAATAGTTGCTGAGGTTTAATAGATGACTATGAAACGGATAATCCAGTTGAGTGTCACTTTTATATTGTTCGGAGCTTACATGCCCGTTAACGCTGACAAGGTGAATCAGGATTGGGAGCAGCGGACGACAGAAAAGTTAGCCGGGAATTTAGAGTCAACTGCAACAGATGTTGTTTGGCTAGATACTGGAGGAACTGATTTTCTGGCACTTTATAACGAACAGTCAAATGGGTACGCTAAGGGTGCGATTATTATTCTGCATGCCATGGGCACGCACGCAGATTGGCCCCAAATAATCTCACCAATTCGAACTAAATTACCAAATCAAGGCTGGAGCACCTTGTCGATTCAACTTCCGTTAATAGCGCCGGAAAATCAGATTGAAGATTACGGTGGAACGCTAGCGCAATCAGTTGGGCGAATTGGAGCAGCAATTAAATTCTTAAGGGAACGCCAATTTACAAATATTGTTGTTATAGGGCATAGCTTTGGCGCAGCTTTAGCGCTGGCCTACCTTGAAAAACAAAAAAATCAAAATATTGGTGCATTAGTCGCAATTGGTTTGCAAAACTATGCCTTTCTAAAACCAGCAATGGATATACTGGCGTTGATCACAAAAACTAAAATACCGGTATTGGATATTTATGGCGATCGTGATTTTAAAAATGTTATTAAGCGCGCACCGGATCGGCGACTTGCGGCAAAAAAGGGTAATAATGAACGCTATACTCAGCTTGAGATTGAAGGTGCTGATCATTATTTTACCGGGATGGAAGATATTCTGATTCAGCAAATTCTGGAATGGCTTGATAAAGCAGGTTCAGATTTGCCGTTCGTGGTCTATGAAGGGCATGACATAAATATGGGAAAATACGCTAAATAGTATACTGAACCGTAATTCTCTGGGACAAACCTCGTCTGGGGTGATAATGTTTCTAAGAGAAAAATAGCTATTTACTACTCAGACTGTTCATACAGGAGACCGTTATGACGCAGGATATTGAAGCAACAGACAACCCTGATAAAGATGCGCGATTGTGGGGTATGTTTTGTCACCTGATTGCCTTTTCAGGCTACGTGGTTCCATTTGGTAGTGTGCTAGGACCGCTGATTATCTGGTTAATCAAAAAAGACGAAATGCCATTTGTGGATGATCAGGGCAAGGAGTCACTGAACTTTTAATTGACGATGCTTATTGCTGTCATTGTTTCTGCGATTTTGATGCTGGTTTTTATCGGCTTCCTGATGTTAGGCGTATTAATCATTTTTCAAATTATTGTCGTTATTATCGCCTCGATTAAAGCGAACGAGGGCGTAAGATATCGATACCCATATACAATACGTTTTATTAAATAATCAGGGAGAACTGTTATGGCTGAGTTTATTCTCGTCGTCTTCATTTTTTCAATAGTACTGCTTATCAAGGCAGTTACTATTGTTCGTCAGGGATTTGAGTATACGGTTGAGCGTTTTGGTGAATACAAACGTACATTGTCTCCCGGACTACATATCATTGTGCCCTTCTTTGATCGGATCGGCGCGAAGATGAATATGATGGAAACGGTTGTCGATGTCCCTTCACAAGAAGTCATCACCAAGGATAACGCCATGGTGCGGGTTGATGGTGTAGTTTTCTTTCAGGTATTAAATGCGGCTCAAGCTGCCTATGAGGTCAATAATCTTACTCGCGCTATATTGAATTTAACCATGACTAATATACGTACTGTTATGGGCTCTATGGATCTTGATGAATTACTTTCACAACGTGACACTATAAACGCGCAGTTATTACACGTTGTTGACGAAGCCACCGGTCCCTGGGGCGTGAAAGTAACGCGAATTGAAATCAAGGATATCTCTCCTCCTAAAGACCTCGTCGATTCGATGGCACGACAAATGAAGGCTGAACGTGAAAAGCGCGCCAATATTCTTGAGGCAGAAGGCTTCAAGCAAGCCGAGATTCTGAAGGCCGATGGAGAAAAGCGGGCTGCCATTCTGGAAGCTGAAGGTCGCAAGGAGTCAGCCTTTGCTGATGCCGAAGCCAGGGAACGTTTAGCCCAGGCTGAAGCCAAAGCGACGACGGATGTCTCTAACGCAATAGCAAACGGGAATATACAGGCAGTTAACTATTTTGTGGCAACAAAGTATGTTGAGGCATTGAAGGAAATTGCTTCTGCCCCGAATCAGAAAGTTATCCTAATGCCGTTAGAAGCGAGCAATGTGATTGGAGCATTGGCCGGAATCTCTGAGATTGCTAAAGAGACCTTTGGTAAAAGTGATAAACCGACCAGTTAGATATAGAGGGTAATAATATGGAATGGTTAGATCAGATTGAATTTTGGCATTGGCTGATTGCTGCAGTAGTGATGATTATAATTGAAATGGTATTGCCTGCGGCATACTTTTTATGGATGGGTATCTCTGCCTTTGTAGTAGGTTTATTATTATATGCGATACCCGGTATTCCAACATTGATACAAGTCATTATATTCGGCGTGTTATCTGTGGTAAGTCTATATATGTATAAACGGCATCAAAAGATGAACCCGGAAGAAAAGGACGAGCCCAGGCTCAATCGACGCGGAGAACAATATATTGGACGCAGCTTTACATTGGAAGAAGCTATAGTGAATGGCGTAGGTAAGGTCAAAGTGGACGACTCCACCTGGAAAGTGAAAGGAATCGATATGCCGGCAGGGATGAAGGTACGCGTAATGAGTGTTGAAGGAACCGTGTTTAATGTAGAAACTGAGACGATGTTTTCTGAATAGTGGCAATCAGGATGATTCTACTGTGTGCTGAGTCAGTGCCCATGAAACATGTTCACGCACCATTGTAGAAGGGTCGTTTTCCCGTGATCTTAAGGCTTCAATAGTCCGATTAGTATTAGGTGCATTACCTAAACCCACCGCAATATTTCTCGACCAACACTCGTATCCTATTCTGCGAATAGCGGAACCTTCGGTATTTTTTAGAAAATCAGCTTCAGTCCATGCAAATAATTCAATCAGTGTTGGCGCATCAAGGCCATTACGTACTCGAAAATCATCTTCCTCTGTATTTTTGGAAAACTTGTTCCAGGGACATATCAACTGACAATCATCACAACCATATACGCGATTGCCAATCATCTTTCTATATTCTTCAGGTATAGAACCGCGCAATTCAATCGTAAGATAAGAAATACAGCGACGTGCATCTACTTGCATTGGAGCAACAATCGCTTTGGTAGGACAGATATCGATACAGGCATTACAAGTTCCGCAATGCTGTTCTGTAAAAGGTTTATCCGATTCAAGAGGCAAGTCTGTATAGAGTTCGCCAAGAAAAAACCAGGAACCGGTCTTGGGGTTAATGAGATTACTGTGTTTACCAATCCATCCTAATCCAGCATTTCTGGCCAGTGCCTTTTCCAGCACAGGGGCGCTATCGACAAAACACCGATAACCAAATTCACCGTAATGGTCTTCTATTTTAGTGGCCAGTTTCTGTAAACGTTGGCGCATGATTTTATGGTAATCACGTCCCATAGCGTAACGGGACACATAACCGAGTTCATTATTGTTTAATACCTGCATCGGATGTTTGCTGGATGGAGGTAAGTAATCCATCCTTACTGAGATAACACTGATTGTTCCAGGCACAAGCTCATTTGGTCGACTACGTTTATTACCATGTCTTCGCATGTACGACATCTCACCGTGCCTTCCTTGTTTTAACCAGTTAACAAGATGTTTCTCGTCTTCTTCTAGTGATGTTGTCGTGATTCCTACTTGCTGAAAGCCTAAATCAGTTCCCAAAGATTTGATATGTTCCGATGATGGTAATTTATTCATTGCTTATTTAAACAGTATTAGATAAATAAAATAAACCGTATTTTTGATGCGCCGCACCAAAAACGTATTAAAAATAAACAATAATAGTGCAATTCTTAAACATCTGAACCGAAGAGTTACGCTAACCAATTGAATTATATATATAAAACAAATTGGCACAAGTTCTGCAGTATATCAGATGAAAATAGTTATTTTATTTTTCCTCCTCAACCAATTTTGTTGTATTTTTACTGGGCGCCACCCCCTCCGGCGCCCTTTTTTTTGCCTGTCATTTAGTCAGATATAAGCTTTATATACTCGCTGTATAAGAAAGATATAGTTATGATGTTTATATAGAAATTAAAGTAATCAAAAATGTTTGAGTTTATTAGTTCATGGTATCGACGTTACTTCACTGACCCACAAGCTGCCTTATTAGTAGTCTTGTTAGTCTTAAGTGCGGTTGTGTTGATAACAATGGGTAAAATGTTAGCACCATTGTTGGCAGCACTTGTGATTGCATACTTGCTTGAGGGTGGTGTATCTAAATTACAACGAAAAGGTTTATCACGAATCTGGTCAGTAAATCTAATTTATCTCATCTTTGTTGCTTTCATGCTGTTTATATTATTTGGCTTGATGCCCTTATTATCAAAACAGGTGAGCCAGTTTTTTCAGGAAGTGCCTGACATGATCAATAATGGACAAGATCTGTTATTACAATTACCCGGAAAATATCCCGAATTTATTTCAGAAGATTATATAGAGCAACTCATCATTACGATTCGTCAAGGCTTTAGTGAGCTAGGGCGCAATGTACTTTCAGTTTCTGTTGCTTCCATCCCCGCTATCATTACGATACTTGTTTATCTGGTGCTGGTACCTTTGATGATCTTCTTTTTTCTTAAAGATAAAACCATTATTCTTGATTGGTTAGGCCGGTTTCTGCCAAAAGAAAGAAGATTGGTTAATGAGGTATGGACGGAGATGGATGCACAGATTGGTAATTATGTGCGCGGTAAATTCAACGAAATAATTATTGTAGGGGCTGTTTCATATATTCTGTTTGTTATCCTCGGGCTTAATTATGCTTCCCTACTAGCAATGCTGGTTGGTTTATCAGTTTTAATTCCTTATATCGGCGCGGCTGTTGTTACATTACCTATTGCATTTGTTGCTTACTTCCAATGGGGGCTCACGCCGGATTTTGCCTGGTTAATGTTTTCTTATCTGGTTATACAGTTCCTCGATGGCAATGTGTTGGTGCCTATATTGTTCTCAGAGGCCGTTAATCTTCACCCGGTCGCAATAATTGTTGCGATACTTGTGTTCGGAGGTTTGTGGGGTTTTTGGGGAGTGTTCTTTGCTATTCCATTAGCGACTTTGGTCAAAGCGTTGATCAATGTCTGGCCGACGCACGAAAGTGATGACAGCACCTTAACTAGACTGAGTTAAGTTTAGTTTAGATTATAAAGGCCAAGTCTGAATTGATTGCATCTCACACTGAATCTACCAAGCAAATCACGAAAATCACTCTCAATATAAATTTATAAAAACATTTATATAGACAATGAAACGCATCCCGGAACCTGAACTGATGACTGATGCTGAACAAGCACTCGCCTATGCAAATGCTGATTTTGAAGAACCGCATAATCATTTCATTGACTTATTAAAAGAATCGTTCGGTAACAAGATTCCTGAATTCGGCAATGCTCTTGATTTAGGTTGTGGTGCTGCCGATATCAGTATTCGTTTTGCAAAGGCATATCCAAACTATCAAATCGATGCGATAGATGGTGCTTCAGCTATGTTGGCAGAAGGACAAAGGGCAGTAAATAATGCAGGTATTTCGGAACGAATAAACCTGATTCAAACTAACTTGCAAGACACGACATTAGCAGATAAGAAATATGCTGTTATTTTTTGTAATGCCATGTTGCATCATTTACATGATCCGTTGGTGCTGTGGAATTTAATTAGAACTGCGAATAATAATCCTTCTATTTTTGTTATGGATTTGATGCGACCTGATTCGGATGAGCAGGTTGATGTATTGGTAGAAAAATATGCGAGTAGTGAACCTGAAATATTAAAACGAGACTTCAGGAATTCCTTAAAAGCGGCATTTACGCCAGAAGAGGTTGAAAGTCAGCTAGGTCGTGCGGTACTGGAACAACTGGTGGTGTCGGTGGTTTCGGATCGACATTTTACGGTAAGCAGTGTGGATGATTGATTTGGTAAACATAAAAAAACCGGAGTCAGAATTTCTTCTGCCCCGGCTCTTTTTAATGACAGCTGTTTGCCTTAAGCGAGTGCTTCGTTTGTTGTTTTAACAATTGCAGCTGCAACGGCATATGGACATGCATTAGAAGAAGGACGACGATCTTCCAAGCGTCCTTTCCAACCATCTTCAACAGTGCCTATTGGAATACGGATTGATGCACCACGGTCAGAGACACCATAACTGAACTCGTTAATGGATTGAGTTTCGTGCTTACCAGTTAAACGCTGCTCATTATGAGCACCATATACACTGATATGACGTTCTATATTTTTACCAAACTCTTCACAGATTTTGGTGAACACGGTTTCGTCACCAGACTCGCGCATTAGGCTATTAGAAAAGTTAGCGTGCATGCCAGATCCGTTCCAGTCTGTGTCACCCAATGGTTTTGGATGCCAAGAGATGGAAAGATCGTATTTCTCTGCTGTTCGTTCGAGTAAATAACGGGCGAGCCAAGTTTCATCACCAGCATGCTTTGCGCTTTTTGAGAAAACCTGAAATTCCCATTGTCCTGCTGCAACTTCAGCATTAATACCTTCGACATTGAGGCCAGCTTCAAGACAAATATCTAGATGCTCATCAATTAGCTCTCTGCAATAGGCGTTCCTTGCGCCAACTGAGCAATAGTATGGGCCTTGTGGTGGGGGGTAACCACCAGGAGGGAATCCAGGAGGTAGATTTGTGACAGGATCCCACAGAAAATATTCCTGTTCAAAACCAAACCAGAAATCTTCATCGTCTGAATCAATAGTGGCACGTGAATTTGATATGTGCGGTGTTCCATCTGCATTCAGCACTTCTGTCATTACCAGATAGCCATTCAGGCGACCTGGATCAGGAATCACCATGACCGGCTTGAGTAGGCAGTCAGAAGCACCGCCTTCCGCTTGTTCAGTCGAGCTACCGTCAAATGACCACATCGGGCAATCTTCTAAATTCCCACTGAAATCTTTTTTTACCATCGTCTTGCTGCGTAGACTTTGTGTTGGTTCGTATCCGTCCAACCAAATATATTCCAACTTGCTTTTCATGATGTGTTGCGCTCCTCCAAAAAAAAATGTGTTATCAGACTATAATTTAGTTTATAGACCTTTAAAGTCAGCAATATGTGTTCCAATATTGCACAAATCATTAAATAGTAGTTTTTCGATAACTTTAGAGTTTATATGAATAATTATTTTTACTAAAAACATAAGTTTTTTAGTACCTTAGTGTGATTAGATAAAACTCGATAGTTTATGAATAATGTTTACGAGCACTAATCCTTTTATTAATTCACGCACAAAAATAGTGCATTACTACTCTAGTGTGCTTAAATGTGTTCAATTATGGTGCAACAGTAACTGCTGGCTATGATGAAGCCCAGTCTTCTTCCAAAAGCCGTATTAGTTCACCGCAACTTTGCATTCTATCATCAGCATCTTTAGCTATACATTTCATAGCAATGTCCTCCAGTAATTCGGGAACGTGAATGCGAGTCAGGGTTGATGGTTTTGGTGGTACTTCGTTCAGCGTTTGCTTGATAATTCCATCAACGGTTTCTTCAATTGAAGGGGGACGACCTGCCAATATCTCAAATAATATTACCCCAAGGCTGTAGATATCAGTTCTAAAATCGATATCAGGATCCCGGCGAATCTGCTCGGGAGACATATAGGTGATGGTGCCCTGTAACTTTTCTGTATCAGTCATTGACGACACTTTTTTATTGAGAATAGTTACCGTCTTATTTGGAGTATCGTCTTCAGTACTACTAGTACCATCAGGGTTCCATACCTTAGCCAGACCCCAGTCCAGTAACAGCACTTCACCAAAGGGACCCACCAGAATGTTCTCCGGTTTTATATCGCGATGGATCACCCGGTGATTGTGCGCATATTCCAAAGCATGAGCAATCTGAATGATGACATTGACCAGTTGTTTAAGGTCGTATCGCTCACGGTAGTCTAGAATTTCTCGCAATGTGTAGCCGTACACGAGTTTCATGGTGAAATAATATTGCCCTTGCGAGTCTCTCCCTATCTCATAAGTTGGTACAGTATTGGGGTGTTGCAGTAGTGCACTAACACGCGCTTCTCGCAAGAATCGTTTTTGCTCTATCGGATCATTGGCAAATTCAGGGCGGAGTTTCTTGTAACAAACCGTGCGTGATAAATTCAGATCTTTACATGACTGGATTATCGCTTTACCTCCCTTGGCAATCGTCTTGAAATAGGCATAACGCATATTAGAATTAAGCTTAAGAGGCAGTTCACGATCAGTATTTTCAAGATAGAGAATTGCATAATCATCACTTGGTGGTTCCGGGAAAGAAGTCATACGCTATTAATCCAGTTCATTAATAAAGCCTGATTAAGAATCTAATTGATGATAATCCTATAGTACTTATACGGCTAACAAAAGTGCACTTCTTAAACATGCCTTTTGTAAACGACTAAATAAGTGATATTTATATCGCATTGATAATGCCCTGAAGTTACGCATTTTCGAACCATTATAGATTCTGTTGGGTTAAATATGGATTAAAGCGTATAAATTGAAAATCAGGCGTAAAACACACCGCATTCCGGTTTTTATTGAACTGCATACTGTTAATGCTAGTCTTAACAACATGAAAACTAATTATATTATTTTTATCAGTTTATTTTTAATGACATTTGTCTCGGCTGAAACAGTCTATAAGACCGTTGATAAAGAAGGGAATATTATTTTTTCGGATACAAAAACAGAGAATGCTGAGGTCATTGAAATTCAGGATGCTCAAGCTCTGGATATACCTAAAGTAAGAGCCTTTAAATTATCACCTCCAAAAGAAAAACATAAAACGTCAGTTTATACTAAACTTGTAATAGTGAGCCCGCAAAACGATGCAACGATTCATAGTAATGAGGGTAATGTAAATATAAATATTAATATTGAGCCTGAAATTAATAATAAGGATACATTGGTGTTATATCTAGATGGAAAACAAGTGGAAACAGGTAAGAAACCCCAGTTTTTATTAACAAATATAAACCGCGGCACGCATACAGTTGCTGTTGCTCTTAAGAACCAGGATGGTGTGGAAGTTAAACATTCAGACAAGGTTACATTTCATGTTCGCCGCATTTCAATACTGTCTCCAAACAGGTCTAATAATCAAGTAGCCCCTGCAGCACCGACCATAAATAAATGATGATTGTGAGCTTCCAAGCAATTAGTTATTCTAGGCAAATGAAATTAATATTTTTATTATTTTTCGTTTTTTATGCACATAATATTGTTGCAGAAACTGTTTATAAAACAGTGGATGAAAAAGGAAATATTATCTTTACAGACAGACCTTCAGAAAATTCCGAAGAGATAAAACTTCAGGAATTACAAACAATTAAAAACCCAAATCCGATTAAAAATAAACCACCCACACAACCTAAGAGCCCATTAGATGTTGGTAATGTTTACAGTCGGTTTATCATTACCAATCCTGCGCAGGGTTCGGGGATTCGTAATAATGCAGGGAACATTACAATTTCAGTTTCTCTTGAACCAAGCCTAAGACCAGGGCATAACATTGTCTTTACTATGGACGGTAATGAAGTGTCAAAAGGTAGCGCTAACAATGCTGAGATTAACAATCTTAGTCGTGGAGCTCACACAGCTGCTGCACGGGTTATAGACGGGACAGGTAAAACATTAATATCAACCTCTAGTAGTTTCTCATTGTTACGCGCATCACAATAAGCAGATATCCCGTAATTTAAGCACTGAAAGTCTTTATGCCCATCTATTCTATAGGTGGTCTGCTTCTTGCTCTATTCAATATGTTATTTAAATGAGCATTTGTTTGTTTTACTAACCATCTGTTTTTATTACATTAAATATTCATATCAAAATTAGGTGAAGGATTAATTCGTGTTCAACGCACTAAAACAGTGCAATAATAAGCAGATTATGAAGACTTTAAGTCAATCAGCAGTAAACATCGTTGAAAATTTAGCCACAACTGTGATGTTGTTTGATAAAAACCTTCAGCTGTTATTTATCAATGGTTCTGGTGAAGATCTGTTGTTTGTCAGCTATCCCAGGGTTTTGGGCATGACGCCGAAACAGATCTGGCCACACTCTTCATTTTTTTACAAAGCGATTAAGCGCTCATTAAATTCGGGAAGCACTTGTATCGAACGAAATGTAGATTTAAGCCTTAATAACGGACAGATAATAAATGTCGATTGCATGATTACCCCGGTAATGGTGGATGAAGTTGCTGAAGAGATAATCGTCGAATTAGTCGATGCCCAGGTTTTCGTAAGAGCTATTCAGGAATTAAATCAGCAGACCATACAACAAGCAGCAAAAGAATCTGTTCAGGGCATGGCGCATGAAATTAAAAACCCTCTAGGTGGTATTCGCGGTGCCGCTCAATTACTAGGAGCTGAACTGGACAACAAAGACCTGCTTGAATATACAGGCATTATTATTAATGAATGTGATCGGCTTAGAAATTTTATCGATCGTATGCTTGCTACAACTAACCAACCGGTAAAATCTGAAACGAATATACATGAAGTTTTGGAGTATGTTGTTACTGTAGTGCGAGCGAAAAACGCACACAAACTGAATATCAAGAAAGACTATGATCCCAGCATACCTAATATAAAGGTCGATCGTGAACAGATCATACAGGCAGTTTTAAATCTGTTACGTAATGCTGTGCAGGAAATAGGCGAAGATGGTGAAATCACACTGGTGACACGCGTTCAGCGTCAGGTGACTATTCGACATAAATTAAATCGACACATAATTGTCGTCGATATTATTGATAATGGCCGGGGTATCCCTCCAGAAATTGAGTCAGGAGCTTTTTATCCTATGGTGACAGGACGCGCCGAGGGCACTGGCTTAGGTCTGCCCATTGCGCAACAAATCATTCAATCACATGGTGGTTTAATAAATTATGAACGAAAAGAAAACACAACTTGCTTCAGCATCCTCTTACCATTGGAGCAATGCGATGAGTGAACGAAAAAAAGTATGGATAGTTGATGACGATAAGTCGATTCGTTGGGTATTAGAAAAAGCATTGCAAAAAACTGATGTTGATATCCAGAGTTTCTCAAAGCCGGAAGATGTGTTGAAAAGGATTCTTACAGAAGAGCCGGACGTCATTATTTCTGATATTCGTATGCCAGGTATGGATGGGATTACACTTTTGGATAAGGTAAAGGAGCATTCACCAAATGTCCCGGTAATTATAATGACGGCATACTCCGACCTTGATCGGGCTGTTTCTGCCTTTCAGGGTGGGGCATTTGAATATTTATCCAAGCCATTCGATGTTGATGAGGTGATTAGTCTGGTTAAACGGGCTATTACGTATAAACAGAAGAACGATATTCCCGCATCACAAGAAACCACAGATACAAATACATCGATAATTGGTTCTGCTCCAGCAATGCAAGAGGTGTTTAAAGCAATCGGTCGATTATCCAGTTCTAACCTGACGGTACTGATTACGGGTGAATCCGGAACAGGTAAGGAATTGGTTGCCAGTGCATTGCATGCCCATAGTCCAAGATCAGGCAAACCATTTATAGCTATCAACACTGCTGCAATACCAAAAGATTTACTGGAATCAGAATTGTTTGGGCATGAAAAAGGTTCTTTTACCGGTGCAACAGGGCAACGCCTGGGTCGTTTTGAACAGGCAAATGGCGGAACACTGTTTCTTGATGAGATCGGAGATATGCCGGCAGATTTGCAAACACGTCTGTTACGTATACTTGCTCAAGGTGAGTTTTATCGAGTTGGTGGTCATATGCCCATTAAAGTTGATGTAAGAGTGATTGCGGCGACACATCAAGATCTCGAACAACTGGTCAAGGAAAATAAATTTCGTGAAGATTTATTACACCGTTTAAATGTTATCAGGGTTCATGTTCCATCATTAAGAGAGAGACGAACGGATATTATCGAACTGACAAAACACTTTCTTAAGATAGCAGCAACCGAAATGAATGAAGAAACCAAACAGCTATTGCCCGAAACAGCAGATTATCTTTCAGGTTTGCCGTGGCATGGAAATGTTCGACAGCTGGAAAACTTTTGTCGTTGGATAACTGTGATGGCATCAGGCAGTGAAATTCATGTTGATGATTTACCACCGGAATTAAAGCGTGATAATGAGGCGCCTGAAGTATCTGATGAATGGGAAAGTACTTTTCGAAAATGGGTGGAATCCAGTTTATTACAAGGCGATACTGAAATCCTCCGTGATGCAGTGCCAAGATTTGAAACAATCTTGATTGCTGAGGCGCTTAAAAAATCAGGTGGTCGTCGTCAGGATGCTGCAAAGTTATTGGGTTGGGGACGAAATACGCTGACGAGAAAGATCAAACAACTGGGACTTGATGTTTAACTAAATCAGTTTGTGACTGGATTACCTTATATTAGCCACTCTGCGACTTGCTTTGCATAATAAGTCAGTATTCCATCAGCGCCTGCACGTTTACAAGAAAGTAATGATTCCATTACGGTGCTTTTTTCATCCAACCAGCCGTTGTTGGCAGCTGCTTTCAACATGGCATACTCACCACTCACATGATAAACAAAAGTCGGAAGCCCGAAAGTCGTCTTGACTCGATAAACAATATCAAGATAAGGCAAGCCCGGTTTAATCATCACCATATCCGCACCTTCGTCCAGATCAAGCTCAACTTCTGTTAGAGCTTCATTGCTATTGGCAGGATCCATTTGATAAGTGTATTTGTTCGCACTGCCTAAATTTGCTGATGACCCAACTGCATCTCGAAATGGGCCATAAAAGCTGGAGGCATACTTTGCTGAATAGGCAAGAATCTTTGTATTGATATGCTTGCTTGATTCTAAAGCGGTACGTATAGACCCAATTCTTCCATCCATCATATCGGAAGGGGCAACAATATCAGCGCCAGCATCTGCATGTGATAAAGCTTGTTTCACCAGTGCGGCAACAGTCTCATCATTAAGCACATAACCAGTGTCATCGGTCAGGCCGTCTTGTCCGGTAAGTGTGTAGGGGTCAAGCGCGACGTCAGTGATTACGCCAAGCTCGGGGTAATTTTGCTTTAATTTTCTAACAGCGGTTTGTATCAACCCATCAGGGTTCCAGGCTTCAGCAGCATCATTACTTTTTTTAGCGTCGGATACTACCGGAAATAAGGCAATTGCAGGTATGCCAAGTTCTGCCAGTATTTTTGCTTCTGCCAGTAATAAATCGATACTCAACCGCTCAACTCCAGGCATAGAATCTATAACGGTACGTTGATTATCACCTTCGATAATGAACATAGGGTAGATGAGATCGTCTACAGTGAGAACCGATTCGCGCATGAGTTTTCGTGAGAACTCATCACGGCGCATTCTCCTTGGGCGCGATGCTGGAAATCCAGCGGATTTTGAGGTTTCAGTCATTATTATCTGAATTTAAGGTTATGCTATTGGTCTATAAGTGTAACTCAAAAACGGCATTGTCATAAATTTTCTATGTATGAATTAAATCAATTCCAGATACTATTGCTCGAACATGAAACAACATTGAGGTTATTCAGTTTCATTTTCCTGATATTAGTTTTCATGGGGCTGGAATTAATCAGACCTCGACGCTTGCCAGATAAGGCAAATCGAACACGACGAGTTAATAATATTTTATTATTAATAGTTGATATTATTGCGGTGCGCCTATTGATGCCGATAGCCATATTTCAGGTAGCCGTATTTGCTGCTGATAACAATCTGGGCTTATTTAATATCTTACCTACCCCATTATTTCTGAATGTTATATTAACCTTGATTATTTTTGATTGTCTTATTTATTTACAGCATGTCATTACGCATAAAGTTAATTTTCTTTGGCAAATCCACCGTGTTCATCACACCGACATAGCGGTTGATGTTACAACCGGAATACGATTTCATCCATTCGAAATAATTTTTTCCATGATTTATAAAATTATTGCGGTGTTGTTGTTAGGTCCAGTTGCATTTGCCGTTATTCTCTATGAGATTTTATTAAATGGCGCGGCCTTGTTTACCCATAGTAATATTTTACTTAATAGCAAGCTTGATAGTGCACTAAGAGTTATTTTTGTTACACCTGACATGCACCGTATACATCACTCTATGTTAAGACAGGAAACAGATAGTAATTTTGGTAATATACTTTCTATATGGGACAAACTGTTTAAAACCTATCGTGCTGTTCCGGCAGCAGGATATGATAAAATGAGGCTAGGGCTTGAGGAATTCTGTGCCCCATCTTCCGAACAACTCATACAACTATTGAAGATACCCTTTCTAACGGCAGATAAATTATGAATCAGGAAAACGCAGTACTCGATCGTTACACAGAGGGCGCGAATCAGCGTCAGGAATCCTTGTGTTGTCCCGTCGACTATCAGACAGAGTTATTAAAAATATTACCACAAGAAATTATTGAAAAAGATTATGGCTGTGGTGACCCTTCTCGTTATGTCAGAGAAGGTGATGTTGTACTCGATCTTGGCAGCGGTAGTGGCAAGATTTGTTATATGGCTGCTCAGTTAGTTGGCGATAAGGGCAAGGTTATTGGTGTCGATATGAATAACGATATGTTGGCTTTGGCACGTAAATATCAGCCTGAGATGACAAACAAATTAGGCAGCGATCGAGTGCAATTCAAGAAAGGAAAAATACAGGATCTTGCGCTTGATATTGATGCAATGGAACAAAGACTTGCATCAAATCCGATAACGGATGCCAATGCACTGGCAGCATTTGATGCCTGGAAACATCAGCAATGTACACAAGAACCGCTTATAGCAGATGATTCGATTGATTTAGTGGTTTCTAACTGCGTTTTAAACCTGGTAAATGATGTAGAAAAGCAACAGTTAGTCGATGAAATATTTCGAGTAGTTAAGCCCGGTGGCCGAATTGCTATCTCTGATATTGTGTCTGATGAGTCTATTCCTGAGCACTTAAAAGAGAATAAAGAGTTATGGAGCGGTTGTATCTCAGGGGCCTTTCAGGAACTGGAAATGTTGAAAATGTTTCATGATGCTGGTTTCATAGCGGTTACCTATGATAAGTGGTCTGATACCCCATGGCAGATTGTAGAAGGTATTGAATTTCGTTCAGTAACCTTAACCGCGATCAAACGAGAACAAACAGAATGCATCGATAAGGGGCATGCTGCAATTTACCGTGGGCCATTTAGTTTCGCCATTGATGATGAAGGATATGAGTTTCCGCGTGGGCAAAGAATGGCGATCTGTGAAAGGACATTCAATGTATTGAATAATGAACCATATAAAGATAGCTTTATATGTATTGCGCCTGCTATCGAACAAGATGCTAAAGAGTGGTGTTCGCCAGCAGGAACATTACGACCTGCTAAAGAAACAAAAGGTAGTTTACACTCCGTAAATACATCCAGTTCAGCATGTTGTTAAAAAAATAATAGACACGTTTAAAATTATAAAGGATAAATTATGACTGCACAGTTAATAGACGGAAAAAAAATATCAGAAATTGTTCGAGAAGAATGGAAAGGCCGTACTGATAGACTGAAAGCAAAAGGTGTATTGCCAGGTCTTGCCGTAATTATTGTTGGCGATAATCCCGCGTCAAAGCTTTATGTTAATAACAAGATTAAGGCTTGCCATGATGTTGGACTGCACTCGGAAGTCCATGATTTACCCGAAGACGTATCGGAAAAAATGTTACTGAAATTAATAGAAGAATTGAATCAATCAAAAAAAATCAATGGGATTCTGGTTCAATTACCATTACCCAAACATATCGATGACAGTAAAGTTCTGGAAGCAATTAAACAGGATAAAGATGTCGACGGTTTTCATCTCTATAATGTTGGCGCTTTGATGACAGGTAATACAGTATTTCCTCCGTGTACACCTTTTGGCGTAATGCGTATGTTGGAATATTGTAATGTTCCGACAGCCGGACAGAATGCTGTTATTGTCGGCAGGAGTAATATTGTCGGTAAACCCATGGCTATGATGCTCTTGCAAGAGGACGCAACTGTAACAATCTGTACTTCTAAAACCAAAGATCTGGAAAAACATACCACTAATGCAGACATTTTAGTCGTTGCAACCGGGCGCCCTGAAATGATTAAGGCCAGACATGTAAAGCCTGGAGCAGTTGTCATAGATGTTGGTATTAACCGTCTTGATAGTGGCAAATTGGTTGGTGACGTAGACTTCGATGAAGTAAAGGAAGTTGCCAGTTTAATCACGCCGGTGCCCGGAGGCGTCGGACCAATGACTATTACGATGTTAGTTGCCAATACAGTTATGGCAGCAGAACGAGATAGTGGATTTTCTCCGACCGATTAACTATTTCAGATTAGTTTTTGCTGTTGATGAAGACCGGAAGCATCACTGTGTCTCCAGTTACAGGCCAGTTGTTTTTATCAGCCAGCTTTTGAATTTCTTCGTTCCGGTTTTCGCTTAAGGGGTGGGTCCTGAAAAATTCAGGTATAAATTTATCAACTTGATGTTGATTTTTTATAAAGATATTGAAAAGTGCATTTGCTCCATTAACATGCCCATAATATCTGGCTAATGTAGCTAGTGCCACCTCATCAGCATGTTTTTCCTGGTTACGATTAAAGCCCAGTATTGATAATGTTCCGGCGTCGGTGAGCAGATTACTCATAAGCCGATCCGTACCAAAACCTGTTAGCGTAAATAAAAACAGGCTAACAATCGTCCCACGGCTTAATGCCACTACCGGATCACGATGCTTAATATGAGCAATTTCATGAGCAATGACCATCGCCAAAGCATTTTCATTTGGTAATGATTCAACCAGCCCGCGATGGATTAATATCTTTCCACCCAACGTCGAGAAAGCATTTATAGTTGAGGCATTGATATAAGTTACATCGACCGTAACATCATCTGGCAATGACATATGTGGTAATAACTTTAATGTTAAGTCATGAATATATTTTTTTATTTCAGGATCAGACTCGTCAAAATCACCAATATTAATTTTGTTAAGTAATTTTTGTTCTACAGAAAAAGGGATATAGAGTGCGAGTCGTTCTGCAAACATACTCAGGAGAAATACGCATAATGCAATGCTGGCCAATATTCCGGTGGTTAATATAAAAAAATCTTTTAAAGGATGTTGACGACTAGTGTTAATACCTTCCGGTATTTCAGGATTAGAATATTCCATTATAAGCAGCGGAAAGTAATGTCAGGTTTTATTTATATTTATTCAGGTAAACTGTTATAGATGTAGGCAAACAGAGCTCCAGCTATGCCAGCATCTACAATGCCATACAAGGTTCCGATAATGATACTGTTAATTCCACTGGTTGCTTCATAGCCTGGATAGACCGATGCAATTATAGTTAGAAACAGAAGTCCATAGCCAGGCCATATTAAGTTAGCAACACTAACCATAAAAATGGCCAGGCCCCAAAGAATGCCGCAGCTTAATGTGAATTTTTTGATAGATAATTTCATGTTTTTGTCCTCAATCAGGTGATGATACGTAATGCCAAATAAGGTGTGATATTGAACAGAAGTATGCTGATTTTGAATAAAGCTATACCACAATAATGAATGGCATCGAAACGTTCATTGCTGATATAAAACCATTTACTATGTAAACGATAGGTCCAGTCATGGGCAATGGTAATAAAGATAAACCACCACAATAGCAGGCCAATATTGATGATGGCGCACCAGCCCAGAAATGAGGTAAGTTGTTCAATGGTCACACGCTATCTCCCGTCTATTGTTAAATAGAGTGTGGTATGTCGGGCCAGTTAATTCAAGCAGGATAACCCCGACTTTTGATCTTGATTAATTTAAAAAGAGACGTAATTAATTGTTATCCTTCAGAAATAATAGCTGTTCCATAAGCTAAAACTTCTACTGAACCAATACTATTTCTTTGTCCTTTTGAAATAGAAGATGTCTCCATTTTGATATTTAAGACATGGCTGGCGCCATGAGTGGCAGCTTGCTCCTTCATCCTCAATAAAGCTTCTCGCCGCGCGCGATCTATCAATGTCTCATAACTGCTGACACGTCCTCCGACAAGGGTTCTTAATCCGGAAACAAACTGTTTGAAAAAATCGATTGATATAACAACATTTCCACAAACTAACTGTGTAGTGCAAGGCGTGAATTCAGTTGGCAAATGTCTTGAAGCTATTGCAGGAATATTTCTAAGCGCAGATTCTCTTTTGATGATTGATTTATAATGTTGATTCTCTCTATATTGACCAAAACCAAAGCCCAGGGCTAAAAGTGATATTAATATTATGAGGTCAATCATGTTAATTGAGTTTGACAGCGGTACCATAGGTGAACAGTTCAGATGCACCTTGTGTAATAGACGAGGTTGAAAATCGAATATTCAGGATTGCATTTGCCCCTATCGACTGTGCCTGTTCGACCATACGGCTGATTGCTTCTTCACGGGATTCTTGTAGTAATTCTGTATAAGCTTCGAGTTCACCACCAAAGATATTCTTTAATCCTGCCATAATGTCGCGCCCAGCATGTTTAGCTCTTACGGTACTACCTTGAACTAATCCAAGATGCTGGGTAATGGTTTTACCCGGGATACTTTCTAAATTGGTTAAAATCATAATAGAACCCCTGTTAATTTATAGTTTGTAGAATACAGGATAAGGAGTGGATGGATAGAACTTTAAGGTTTAGTCATTAATTCCGGGTCAGGTAAATTATTAACGGTAGATTCAATCCAGTCCTCAACTTCTTGCGTAATTTGTTTAGCGTTTTTATTTGCTGATTCTATTAACGGACCAATGACCAGGGTAATGTTGCCAGGCTTTTTTATCAGTGTATTTCGAGGCCATAAATAACCGGCATTGTGGGCAATAGGAATTACATCTGCCCCTGACTTTGCGGCGAGCATGCCGCCACCGGGTAGATAGGTACCTTTTTCTCCGGGAGCAACTCGCGTGCCTTCTGGAAAAATTATTACCCACAGGTTTTCATGTAATCGTTGGCATCCTTGTTCAACGATCTGACGAAAGGATTTAATAGCAGAACCACGATCAATTGCTATAGGCTGCATCGAAGCGAGCCCCCAGCCATAGATAGGGATCTTTAAAAGCTCGCGTTTTAATATCCATACCTGAGGAACAAAGATAAGTTGTAATGCCAATGTCTCAAAAGCAGATTGGTGTTTACACATAACAATACAAGCCTTATCCGGCATGTTCTCAAGACCTTCTACCTTGTAATGTACGCGACAACATACTTTCAGCCACCAAAGATTGAAGACGGTCCAACGCGTTATCAGGTAATAACGGCTATTGAAGTTTAATGGAAAAGCAATAACACCGAGCGGTGCAAAAAGCAGGGTGCTAATAACCTGCCCAAAATAAAAAAACAACGAGCGGATAACCAGCATTATTATTTAGCAATTACCAACTCATCAACAAATGCTGCCAGATTGTCATAAATCGGGATTCCTGCAGGCACCAGTTCATTATCTATTTCTGATTGGCCTTTGCCTGTTCGAACCAGAACAGGTTTTCCACCGGCACTCTGAATGGCCTTGATGTCTGTCATCTTGTCACCAACACAAAAGACCTTACTCAAAGAGACACGTAATCTTTCAGATATATCATTATACAATCCGGGTTTTGGTTTACGGCAATTACAATGATTTCTTGGAGTATGTGGGCAAAAGAAGATCGCATCAATTGCACCGCCATATTGAGAAAGATACGTATTCATTTTTATATGGATGGCATTCAGAGTCTCGATGGTGAATAATTTTCGGCCAACTCCTGATTGGTTTGTTGCTACTACAACACGATAGCCATTCTGGTTAAGCTTGGAGATTGCCTCAAGACTTCCAGGGATAGGTTCCCATTCAGATGGTGATTTTATATAGTCATCAGAATCTTTATTGATTACACCGTCCCGATCCAGAATGATAAGCGCCATAAATTAACCCTGTAGTTTTGAGATGTCTGCGATCTTTAGAAATAATGCACTCACATTTTCAAGTAATGCCAGTCGATTTGCTTTAAGTTTTGGATCATCACACATCACCATTACATTATCAAAGAAACTATCTACACTTTCGCGTAAACCGGCCAACTCTGTTAAGGCAGATTTATAATCACGATTATTTATCATCGGGGTCACTTTTTCTTTATATTCTTTTAGTAAACCGGCCAGTTTAATCTCGGAATCTTCAGTCAGTAAATTACTATCAATGATGCTATTTTCTATATGCTCTGATTTTTTTAATATATTACTAATACGTTTATTTGCGGCGGCCAGACTCTCCGCCTCGGCAAGTTTTCTGAATTCAGTGACCGCCATTAATCGTTGATGAAAATCAAGTGGTCTACTTGTGTTGATGGCGAGTACTGATTCGAATGTATCATTGCTTACACCCTCATCATAATAATAACGGCGTAAGCGTTCCATCAAAAAAATATAGATATCATCAATACATTTATGAGCTTTGCTCTTGTCCGGGTAACTATCCACAGCCAATTCGAGCAATTCTTTCAGATCAATATCAGTCTGACATTCAATAATTATTCGTAATAATCCTATTGCTGAGCGACGTAAGCCAAATGGGTCTTTGTCACCAGTGGGGACTTTGCCAATGGAAAAAATACCTGTGAGAGCATCGATTTTTTCACTGATGGCTAAACATTGACCAAGTGTTGCAGAGGGTAAATTGTCGCCGGCAAATCGGGGCAAGTAATATTCTTCCAAAGCAATTGCAACATCAGTATTTTCACCATCAGCTTCAGCATAGTATCTGCCCATGGTGCCTTGTAGCTCGGGGAACTCAAATACCATTTCAGTCAACAGATCACAAAAGCATAATTCAGCCGCGCGCTTTGCATGTTTTAAATCTACGTCTAAAGATTTTGCCAATCCTGAAACAATATAACCTAGACGCTCGGAACGTTCATACAAGCTACCTAATTCTTTTTGGTAGACAACTTTTTTTAGTCCCTCAATCTGTTTCGCCAAACCATTTTTCAAATCACGATCCCAGAAAAATGCAGCATCACTTAATCTGGGCTGTATTACGCGTTCATTGCCCTGTTTAATCAGATCAGGTTCTTTGCTTTCAATATTGGCTACGCTGATAAAACAAGCCAATAGTTTCCCCTCTTTATCTAGCACAGGAAAGTATTTTTGATGATCTTGCATACTGGCGATCAATACTTCTTTAGGTAAGCGAAGGAAGTCTGGATTAAAATTACCAACAAAGCTGACTGGCCACTCAACCAGAGCGGTCACTTCATCCAGCAGCTCAGGATCAATCACTGCGGAGCCATTATTCTTTTTTGCTATTGCTTCTACTTGTGTCTGAATCAAATTTTGACGTTCACTGAAATCTGCCAGAACTTTGCCATTTTGTTTTAATGTTTCAACATAACTATCCGCTTGTTTTATAGTTATCGGTTGTGGATGATGAAAACGATGACCATAAGTTTGATTACCGGATTTAATACCCATGATTTCACAATCAATAGTCTGGTTTCCTGATAGAAGTAATATCCATTTTATCGGACGAACAAATTCAACTTCGTTGTTACCCCAACGCATTCGCTTTGCAATGGGCAGGCGTTTTAAGGCTGTCTCTATTATGTTTTGAATTAATTCCTGTGTTTGCTTTCCCTTAACCAGAGTATCAAAAACCAGCCAGATCCCTTTTTCGGTTTCTAGTTGCGTGAGCTCTTCTACCGTAACCCCACAAGAACCCGCAAAGCCCTCTGTTGCGCGTGTAGGTTTGCCTGCATCATCAAAAGCAGCACTCAGAGCCGGGCCACGACGTTGTTGCTGTTTGTCAGCCTGGTTCATATCCAGTTGATTGATTATTAATGCCAGTCGTCTTGGTGTTGCATACCATTTCGTCTCAGCAAAATTTAAGTCGTGTTCTTTAAGCGAACTACAAATTTCATCATGCAAGGCTGTCGCAAGTCGCTTTAGAGATGTCGGAGGTAATTCTTCTGTTCCGATCTCAATTAGTAAATCCTGTTTATTACTCATAATTTAGAAATGAAGTCTTAAGTGTGCAAAGTAAATTTTACGTATCAGTGAAATGGTTATTATCTGGTATATAGGGACGTTTCAGAGTTCACTTGTCTGATTCTACCAGTGGGAATCCCAACGATTCACGACTTTCATAATAAGCCTGGGCAACGGCGCGTGCGAGTGTTCTGACACGCAAAATATAACCTTGTCGTTCAGTCACTGAAATAGCACCACGAGCATCGAGCAAATTAAAAGCGTGCGAAGCCTTCATGGTCATTTCATATGCAGGTATAGGTAAACCCGCTTCGATCAGATCTTGTGACTCTTGCTCATAGGCGTCAAACCAGCCAAATAATGCTTTGGTATTTGCCTGCTCGAAATTATAGCGTGACATTTCCACTTCGTTCTGATGATAAATATCGCCATAAGTGACAACATTTTGTCCATTTTGGGTCCAGATAAGGTCATAGACATTACTGCAATTTTGTAAACACATGGCTATTCGTTCAAGTCCATATGTCATCTCACCAGTCACTGGTTTGCAATCCAATCCACCGATTTGTTGAAAGTAGGTGAATTGGCTGATTTCCATTCCATCTAACCAGACCTCCCAACCTAATCCCCAGGCACCAAGTGTTGGCGATTCCCAGTTATCCTCAACAAACCGGATATCGTGAACTTCCGAGTCAATGCCGATTGCCTTTAGTGAATCGAGATAAAGCTGCTGAATATCGTCTGGAGAAGGTTTGAGCAAAACCTGAAACTGATAATAATGCTGTAAGCGATTCGGATTTTCACCATAACGACCATCAGTTGGTCGTCTGGATGGCTGAACATAGGCTGCACGCCATGGTTCTGGGCCAATCGCACGTAAAAATGTTGCCGGGTGAAAAGTACCCGCCCCCATTTCCATATCATAAGGCTGGACGATGACGCAGCCCAGTTGAGACCAGTATTGTTGTAATTCAAATATCAGTTGCTGAAAGGTCAACTGAGTTCCCGAAGCCGTATTTTGTTTATTGTTCTGAGCCATTAATTTCAACCATTAGAGAAGGCGCGATTATACAGTGTGTGAACGCTGATGTGTATGAAGTGATTCAGTGAATAATCAGCTGATGAACTATTGAACTTTGGGAAATCTATTGCCTGGGGAACTTAACGGGGTAAAACGCCAATACATACTGCCTGATTTATAGAGAGGGTAGTTTTGCGTCTGCGTTATCTCGTAGCAGGTTGCTGGGATATCTGAAACTATATATTCAGGGAAATGTTGGCTTTGACAATTATTACCAGTTATTCAGTCCCTGAGTTAGCCTACTCTGATGTTTTTCTTTTATAGCTAGTATCTTCACGGATGATGCTTTCAGATCGTTTTTTGATAACGTCATATTTGAAAGGCTGTATTTCATACCACCAGTTTAATGTACGAGCGTTCATGTTTGCCACAAAGGTTTTAACGCCTTCTATTTTATCTTTGTTTTCATCTTCAGGAATCAGGTTTTCATCAAACCTGAATTCAAATGAGGCGTAAGGCGTTCCATCAAGTTCAAAGGTGACGATATCAACAACAGTGCCTTCGAATGTATGAATGAGTACATGTATTTTATTTTCCTGTGCGCTCAGCTTATCTTTAGAACGAGCACCATTGATTTGTATGTCCTGCAGGAAACTTCCGAATCGACCGATGATTATTTCTGGAGCAAGTTTCTTACCCTCTGGCAGGTTTTCCAGTTCGAACTGTTCCTGGCCTTTTTCGCTTTTGAATAAGGTATACGTATCACCATCAGCATGTTCAACACGAATAGCCCTGATAGCTTCGTCAGGGATATCCAGCAATGAACGTTCAATCCAGTCAGTTTTGGAAGTGGTAAGATCCATGACCCCATCTACCAGGTAGGATTGTTTATCTTCAGGACGTCTGACATACAAGCCAGGTGTATTTTGTGCTGCGCTACTGAGACGTATTTTACCTACGATCATTTCAATGATTTTATTCTGTTCAGCATCTTTTAATATAAATAATAGTGAAGTTGTGTCTTCAACTTCCGGGCCTTCTACTCCGAGTCGATGGTAAAGTCTTGGTAGTGCGGTTTTTGAGGCATTAATCTTTAAGTCCGCAGCCCCAAGCACAGCACTCTTTACTTTATCGGGTAGAGCAGGGAAGCCATCAAACTCGTCTACGGTCCAGGTATCATTTGTCCGCGATAGATTGACAGAGCTACTGTAGCCTTTTATTGAAATATGATTTACAGATTCCAGTTGCGTGGCCAAATCCGGGAAAAAGGAGATCTTCTCTTTTGCTGATTGAGGCGCGCGCAGATTAACGAATACCGATGCAGCAATAATTACGATTACTGTAATGAGAGTCAGGACAAGGAGTTTGTTTTTAAACATAGGTATTATTATGTGCGTCTGTTAGCCCGGTAAATCCCGATAAATAATGCCATCAGGGTAATCAATAACGGTATCAAGCCAATGTTAATAAAGCGTAATTGCGCACCCAGTTTTTCAATGTTCTTTTTAAGTTCATGCTGAACATTGCGTAATTCTTTTCTGGTAGCAAGACGTTGATCTCTGAACTTTTCGATCTCGGCAGTTAATTTATTATTTAATAAATAAGATTTTTCGCCACCTTGCTCTTGTTGTAGTTGACGTATTTTGTTTTCTGTTTCTTCCAGAGTAGTTTGTAGTTCCGTTTCGCGTTGGCGAAATTCAGCTTCAGCTTCGCGACGTATCTGGTCAACTATTTCGAAAGGCCGTGAGTACTTTTCACGTCCTCTTAAGCTAATCAGATCCGTATTACCGGAAAGGTTTTCGATGCTATTCATGACAAAGTCGCCATTATTAGCAATAGGTTGTGGGACCGCGGCGCCGAACATATCTTGTGAACGAATCCAAAAGTGGTCGGCCAGAATATCAGTGTCTGCTACCAGTATTAAGTTGACCTCACCTTCATTAAGGTGCGCAGAATTTGGTGTGCTTTCCTGTTTTGCCTCCCCGTTGCTTTCTGTATCTGCAGCTGGTTTTCCATCGGGAAAATAACTTTTTGCTTTACCGTTTATTCGCGCAGCAAGCGTCAGTTTTTTATTGAGCGAGGAGAAATTGCTCATAATGATATTTGGATCACGTTGAAACAAAATTAAATCTCGTTCCAGTTTTGTAGACTCTGTCGATGTTTGAATCAAAGGCGTAATCGTTAACCCTTTGTCTTGTTTTACTTCCAGAGAACCAACGGTACCCATGTGTATCAGATTGAGTTCACTGGTAGAAAAATCATCGGAATTAAAATTTTTGTCGGTCAACCTCAACCAGGGCAGATAATCAACGCCTTGCGGATTACGAGGATCATCAGACTGAACGCGCATGGCAGCATTAATATCACCAACAATTTTATTCTCAGGCATCTCGAGTCCCCAGAGGTCTAATAACTCTGATAAATAGGAATCAAGTTGAGGTACGACATTGGGGTTGGTCGGGTTTGGTTGTGATTTATCCAGTTCTGCCAGAGGATCGATGAAAATAATCGCTTTACCACCGTGCAGAAGGTATTGATCGACTGCGTATAAGAGTTGGTTGTCCAGTTTTTTCGGATGAACCAACATCAAAACATCTATGTTATTAACATCAACATTTTCAACCAGGGTATCAAGATTTTGGCTCAGGTTGCGTACTTCAAAAGAATCTTGCAAGGCACTGATGATAGTCCAGTCCTGTCCATTAGAGCCTGTCGTTGCCATGATTGGTAAATCTGGAGATACGACACCTACCACGCGTTTTTCCGGATAAGCCAGATCGTAAACCATCTTGGTTATGTCATATTCCAGCGCCGACTCACGATTGGTCTGGAAAAAAGGAATGACTTTTTCATCATCGGTCGAATTGGTACCTACAATACCAAAGTAGGCCCTATCACCTGCTGCATTCGCAGAAACTGTTCGAAGACCACTGGCAACAGCCTGATCTTCCGCTTCTGAAAATGTATCTGGCTCTATAATATTGAGGATCAACTTTCCTTTGGCGTGAACTGCATATTCTTCAAGCATATCTCTGACACGCGCACCGTAATTAACCAGCAAGGGAAAATCACTCATTGCTTTTTGTGAGAAATAAAAATCAAGTTGAACCGGTTCTTCCAGATTTGCCAGAATATTTTTTGTACCTTCGGACAAGGTGAATAATCTGTTTTCTGTCAGGTCGATACGCCATGTTGTCAATGCTGTGTTAGCTAGAATAATCGTGGCAACAAAAAGGCAGGTTGCCAGTATTAAACCGGTGCCTGAAATAAATTTGTTTTTTACAGAGAGTCTCATAATTTAACTTGCCTTCTTCGCTTCGATAACAACGACGTTAACGTATAACCAGAATGCGATTAATGCGCTAAAGTAAATGACGTCGCGAATATCAATCACGCCTTTCTTGATTGATGTGAAATGAGTTAAAAAGCTAAAGGATGCGATGGCATCTAAAACTGCCTGTGGTGCCCAACTCTTGAATATATCAATTACCATTGGGAATCCGCTCAATATGAACATGAAACAGATAACCACACTGATAACGAACGCAATAACCTGACTTTTTGTAAAAGCAGATATGCAGGAACCTATCGCCAGAAATCCACCCGCCATAATCAGGCTGCCTAAGTAGCTGGCTAGAATAACGGTATTATCAGGGTTGCCGAGGTAATTAACTGTAATCCACATAGGGAAAGTCAAGAACAATGCGACTGCGGTAAAGCTCCACGCCGCAAGGTATTTGCCAATCACTGCATCAGTAATGGATACAGGCAAGGTCATTAATAATTCGATGGTTCCGCTTTTACGTTCATCAGACCATAGTCGCATGGAGATGGCAGGTATCAAAAATAGATAAAGCCAGGGATGGAAACGAAAGAAAGGTTCCAGGTCTGCCTGGTTAGTCTCAAAGAAAGCACCGATATAAAAAGTAAAAATGCCGGTCATGAATAAAAAGATAACGATAAAAACGTAGGCTACCGGTGTTACAAAGTAACTGGTAAATTCGCGTTTATAAATGGAAAACAAAGCGCTCATGGTGCTGCTGACTCCCTGTTTTCGTTTGTATTTTCAGTAGTAATCAAGCGGAAGGCATGGTCGATATCATGACGTTCAGACCTGGCTATCAGTTCTGTTGGTGTACCGTCAAAAAGCAATTCCCCGCTGGCAATGATGATTGCTCGCGAACAAACCGCATCTACTTCTTCCAAAATATGCGTTGATATAACAATTGCTTTGTCTTCTGACATTTCCTTGATGAGGTTTCGAACTTCATGCTTTTGATTCGGATCAAGTCCATCAGTCGGTTCGTCGAGGATTAATACATTCGGGTCATGCAAGATAGCCTGTGCAATTCCGACTCGACGTTTAAAACCTTTAGACAAGGTTTCAATGCTCTGGTCGATAACGCTTTTTATATTGATAATATCGACCACTTCATCAATTCGCTTTTGGCGGCTGCTACCAGTTAATTGACGAATATCTGCAATAAAATTCAAAAAACTTCTAACGGTCATCTCACCATAAGCAGGGGCTCCTTCAGGTAGATAGCCTACAGAGCGTTTTACTGCGAGAGGGTTTTCCCGGACATCATAACCATTCACCTCAACCGTACCACTGGTAGGTTCAAGAAAACCGGTAATCATTTTCATGGTAGTGGATTTGCCGGCACCATTTGGACCAAGGAAGCCGAGTACTTCGCCACGATTCACATCGAAAGACACGCCACGGACGGCATGTATAGGGCCGAATGACTTATACAACGATTTTACTTTTATCGTTACTGGCATGATTATTTACGTCTAATTATTCTTATTTATATAAACTATTGCAGCTATATATTTCGCTTACAGCCGAGTTATTTATTGTTTATCCACAAATGGATCTGAAATCCTCGTGTTAGCGAGGTGCACTATTGTGCATAAAAAAACTACACCGTCAATTTCTGATTAGATTGACAAGGAAATATGAGGGCAGTTCCTGAAATTTCAAGAACGGCTTAAATTTTTCTGTTTAAGTCGGAACAAAGCCGAGATATCTTCGTTTCCATAGCCTTCATCCATCAAGCGTTGATAGTGAATTAAGGTCATTTCAATGATGGGTAAGGCATTTTCGCTGGTTGATGTTGCCATTTCCTTGCAGATTGAAAGGTCTTTATGATGCAAACTCAGTTTAAACCCCGGTTCATAAGTACCAGCCAGCATCGTTTTGCCGCGATGCTCAAGAAACCAATTGCCAGCTGCGCCAGTCGATACAATATCAACGACCTTGTCCATTGGTAGATCCATTGCCTTACCAAATGCCAGAGCTTCGGTAACGGCTTGATTTATGCCAGCAGCCATTATCTGGTTAACTGCCTTGGTGGCCTGACCGGAACCACTTGGGCCAATGTAGATAATATTCCCCGCAATCGAATCCAGTACAGGTCGTGCTTTATCCAGAATAGTTTCATCACCACCGACCATCATTGCCAGAGTGCCATTTTTCGCCCCTTCAGTGCCACCCGATACCGGGCAATCAAGGAAATAGGCACTCACTTCTTTTAAAGTTTGTGCAGCTTGTTTTGCTGTTTCCGAACTAACAGTAGATGTATCAACAATAATCGCTGCAGGATTAATACGGTCTTTCATACTATTGACCATTTCCAGTACATCAGCATCACGTGAGACACAGATAATAATCAGTTCACATTGTTTGGCTAATTCAGAAGGTGTCATTGAAATAGAACAGCCGCATTCACTTGCGATAGCTTCCGCTGTCGAGAGTGTTCGGTTGTAAACGGATACTAATTGCCCGGCTTTGGCCAAATTTCTTGCCATATTCGCGCCCATAGCACCCAGACCAATTACCCCGGTTTTCATTTTTTGCCCCCGTAATTCATCATCTATTTAAATCGCTAGTCTTCCAGATAGGTATAACCATCAAGACCTTCAATAAACTGTTCCAGATATTCTGCTTTCGCGTCATCTTCAACGTCGCTTTGTTCAATCAGAGCATTATATCGCTGTTGCAGTTTTTCAGTGTCGATGTGTATGGCCTGAAATAAATCAGAGACCTTATCGCCAAAATCTACTTCGTTAAGCTGAACTTCGCCATTCGAATCCAGATCTACATTGACCGAGGCGGTATCCCCAAACAGGTTATGGATGTCGCCCAGTATTTCCTGATAAGCGCCTAATAGAAAAATGCCGACAAGATAAGGCTCTTTATTATTTAACGAATGTATGGGTAAACTGGTTTCAACACCTTCACTATCAACATAGCTGTCTACGCGCCCATCCGAATCACAGGTGAGATCCTGAATCGTGCAACGTCGGTCAGGTTTTTCATCCAATCGTTGTAAAGGCAGGATAGGAAAGATTTGATCGATAGCCCAACTGTCAGGCATAGACTGGAATAGTGAGAAATTACAAAAATATTTATCTGCGAGTTTATCGCGTAGTCGATTTAATAAATCGTGGTTTTCATGATCAACCAGTTCGAGGCACTTCTTGCTAATTGCATAGTAAAGTTCTTCCACCAGAGCCCATTGCTGAATATCCAGTTCACCATTTGCAAAACAGATACGTGCAGCCGCATACAGATCTTTATTACGTTGTGAATAATGATCGACATACTTTTCTTCACAATCATCAAGTAACTTATAAAATTTATTAATGACATCGACATCAGCATATTTTTGTTGCGCGGGCGTGTAATTGATCGGTTCTTCAACATCAATGATATTAGTAATCAACATCGCATGATGTGCCGTCATCGCTCGTCCCGATTCGGTAATAATAGAAGGACACGGAATTTGTTCATTCATACAAACGGACTGGATGGTTTTTATGACTGTCTCGGCATAAGATTTAATGGTGTAATCCATAGAACAGGATCGAGTCGATCGGGTGCCTTCGTAATCAACGCCAAGTCCGCCTCCGATATCGATAGTATTAATCGGCACTGACATTTTTTTTAATTGTGCGTAATAGCGAGCACCTTCATTTAAGCCTGTCCTAAGATCATCCAGTTCAGTGACTTGTGAGCCGATATGGAAATGAAGTAACTCGAGAGAGTTAATCAAACCCTCTTTTTGAAGTTTCGAAACAGCCTCTATAACCTGATTTGCATGTAAACCAAACTTGGATTTTTCACCACCGGTATTTTGCCAGTTACTATTCGCAATCGATGATAAGCGAACACGGAGTCCAAGCAACGGCGTTATATCCAGTTCCTGTGCACATTCGACGATCAGTTCAAGTTCGGATAGTTTTTCGATAACCAGATAAGTTTTGAAGCCTAATTGTCTGGCGATAAGCGCAAGACGGATATATTCCCGATCTTTATAGCCATTACAAATAATTGTGCTGCCCTGTTCGGCAAAGGCGATATCAATTAACAACTCAGGTTTGCTGCCGGCTTCCAGACCGACATTACCTTGTCCGGTTGCGACGATATCTTCAATGACACGTCGTTGTTGATTAACCTTGATTGGGTAAACGGCAGTGTAGTTAGCACTATAACTAGCCGTTTTCATTGCTGTATTAAAGGCATTAATTAATACATTAACGCGATCTTTCAAGATATCTGAGAATCGAACCAGTACTGGAAGAGCCAGACCTTTTTGCTGCAGTTGCTGTGTTAACTTGATCAAGTTAACACCGTTATGCGTTTCAGTTCGTGTTGGTTTAACTATCACCTGTCCTTGATCATCAATATCGACATAGTCATCAGACCAGGCAGGCACATGGTAAAGTTCACGTGATTGCTCAATACTCCATTGATTCGATATTTTTTCAAAGTTGCTCATTTAAATATGTATAACGTTAAATTTGGGACTGTATTGTGAGGTGTGAACGATGAAACGTGAAGGTTTAAATTTACGATAATGTAAAGCTAAACGAATTACGCTTCCCTGGTCGCATGTAAATAATGTTTGGCTATGACTTCTGCAACACAACACGTTAACTTTTTTGCGGTCGGTATATGCAGAAATTCATTTGGGCCATGGGCGTTGGATCCCGGACCTAGTACACCGGTAATCAGAAACTGTGCCTCGGGAAATTTTTCTCCCAGCATACCCATGAATGGAATTGACCAACCTTCACCCATCAAAACAGCAGGTTTATTGAAGTAATTCAGTGAGGCCTCATCCATGGCGTGTTCTAACCAGGGTGCTATTTCAGGCGCCATCCAGCCGTTTGCTGCCCAGTCTGGTGTATAGCTAATCTCGGCGCCATAGGGTGGATCGCTTAATAATATTTCGGCCAGCTTTTTACTGGCATGTTCAGCATCACAGCAAGGTGGTAGCCGCATAGATAATTTGATTGAAGTTGATGGTCGTAAAACATTACCGGCAGATTCAATATCCGGAAGACCATCCGCACCGATATAGGATAAGGCCGGTCGCCAACTCCGGTTTAATACCAGCTCCGTCGGTTCTACATGCATAGCTTGCAATTCGCTTTTCATCGGGAAACGTTTATAGACAGCATCTCCCATCATCTCTGCCGCTCGTTGTGCCTGCTCAATCCTTTTCTCGGGAATCTCGGTATAAAACTCCGATGCCAGTATCTTTCCGCTTTTGGCATCTTCAAGTCGATCCAGTAATTGTCGGAGGATTCGAAAACTGGAAGGAACAATTCCGCTGGCGTCACCCGAATGTATGCCTTCCACTAGCACATCAACTCTTAATGTGCCGCCAATCAGGCCACGTAAAGAGGTGGTTGACCACAATTGCTCATAGTTGCCACAGCCCGAATCCAGACAAATGACCAACTCCGGCGTACCGATACGAGCGGCTAAATGGTCAATGTAAAAAGGTAAGTCATAGCTGCCACTTTCTTCACAGGCTTCAATGATAATTACGCAGCGCGCGTGCGGGATGTCTTGTTCTTGTAATGCTTTGATAGCGAGTAAAGAGGAAAATGTTGCATAACCATCGTCCGCACCCCCCCGACCGTAAAGTTTGTCGTCGTCGAGTACAGGTTGCCATGGGCCTAGTCCGTCTCTCCAGCCTGACATTTCAGGTTGTTTATCTAAATGACCATAAAGGAGGATGGTGTTTTCAATCGAGCCTGCAACCTCTATATAGATGAGAGGTGTACGATCAACCAAACGGATTACTTCCAGTGTCATCCCATTAATATTCTGTTTGAGACACCAGTTAGAAAATTGCGTAACTACTTGATCCATATAGCCATGTGTCTGCCAATCCGGATCAAAAGCAGGTGATTTGTTCGGTATACGGATGTATTCAATCAACTCCGGGATAACTGTGCTATCCCATTGGTTTGCGCAGAATGATTCAGTTAATTGTTTGTTCATGGAGATCTCTATAATAGGTAAGCCCGAATGTTTGGAATGCCGATCCAAGCAAGAATTTTACATGGATTTATTTTATCTCGCAGGACTTATAGTATATAACGGGTCTTACAATTACATAAATGGGAGTGGAACTATGTATTCTGTTATTCGAAATGTAAGTTTGGGAATGATTTTAGGGCTTGGCTTAATTGCTTGTGGTGATGATGATAAAACCACTATGACTGCACCGGCAGCGGCTACCCCGGCAACACCTGCATCTGGCGGTGGTGAAGCGTCATCAGCAATGAAAATTGAAAAAGCCGAAGGCGTCGTTTATCAAGACGAAATCTATGCTAACTGGCCATATAACTAAATAACAATAGATTTGTATGTGATTTCAATGTCTAAACAATTAAAAATAGTTTTATTAGTACTCTTTTCTGGCAGTGTTATGTTTGCCTGTGGTGACAGTAATGCACCAGAACAAAAAATGGCAGCACCCTCAAGCGATGCCACAGCAGTTCAATTGCCTGCCAAAGTGCCGGATATGCCGGTCACAGACGTGACACCGGCAGTAGCGACGGAGATAGTGTATCTCCCGAGCAAGGTGGTGTATCAGGAAGAGATCTATGAAAACTGGCCGTATACTCAAGCACCTGTCGCAGACGCGTCGAATGAAGCGGTACAAAATGCAACAGATTTAATTGCTGAAGCAAAAGTTGCAGCAGAAGTGAAAGCCGCTGAAGCAAAAGCAGCAGCCGAAGCGAAAGCCACTGAACTAAAAGCTGTAACAACGGGTAGTACAACAGTTACGGAGACTAGCGGTGATAAGCCTTATCAAATTGTCGATGGTAAACCAAGTGCCAATATCCTTGAGGGGTGGAAAACTTACAATGGCGGTGGCTGTGGTGCGTGTCATGGTAAGGGTGGTATCGGAGCCGTTGGTCCCGATCTTGGTAACAGTGTGACGCAAAAATTAAGCAAGGATGAATTTGTTGATATTGTGACTCATGGCAAGTCCGGCACCATGATGAGGCCGCACAATACCAATAAACGTGTTATGGATAATCTCGATAATCTATACGCATATCTTGTTGCACGTGGTGATGGTGTGCTGGGACCGGAAAACCTGATTAAATTCCCACTCGGGAAATAGTCATTACCTAATGACAGGGGATAGACTTAAGTCTATCCCCTGTATTTAAAACTTCTTTAAATGTTTGCCATAACATGTTGAAGCTTTGTTGTTAAAACCGGTTTATGTAACAACATCACTTCCTGGTTCGTGTTTCACGCAATCTATCCGCAGCAGTATTAACAGTAATAAGACTCACCAACAAGTTCATCTGAAAGTTAGTTACGCAACAAGTTAGTATGTTGTGAAACTATCAAGGTTCATCTACACGAATAAATAATCCAACTACTTCCCAGCCTCAATCTCTGTCTGTATTTTTTGTTGCGAGTATTTGTGACAGCTGTCACGTAACTAAGTCTTAGTTAGTGCGATGCTGAATATATACGGTGTAAATTGAGTCAATGTGATCGTAATAGAAAATAAACTACACAAACTGGAAACAATAAAACCAATGAAAAAAATATACATATTTACAGCGGCATTAGTTTTAGTAGCGTCGAGTGCATGCACAACGTTTAATCCAAACACAGGTGAAACACAGCATAGCAACACCAAGACAGGTGCTGTGGCCGGTGCTGCTACCGGTGCACTCGCTGGTGTACTCATCGGTGATGGTATGAAGGCGGCGGTAATTGGCGCGGGTGTTGGTGCATTAGCTGGCGCCGGTATTGGGGTTTATATGGATAAACAGGAAGAAGCTCTGCGTAAGGATCTGGAAGGTACGGGTGTTGAAGTCGAACGTGTCGGAGATAATATTGAATTGAATATGCCTTCAAATATTACGTTTGCGACCGGCAAGGCAACCATCAATCCCGCTTTTAATAGTATTTTGGATAATGTTGGGAATACATTAGCCAAATATGAATCTACGATCGTTCATGTTGCCGGACATACAGACAGTGTTGGAAGCGCTGAATTCAATCAACAGCTTTCGGTTAATCGTGCTAATAGTGTTCGCGCAGCATTAAATGCAAGAGGGGTGATTTCAGAACGATTATTTACAACGGGTTATGGTGAGTCTTTACCGATTGCAGATAATGCAACTGAGGAAGGTAGACAACAAAACCGGCGCGTGGAAATTACCTTGCAACCTGTGACGAAGTAACAGAATAATTATGGGTGCTATGCGGTGGTAAATTTTGCCACCGCATAGTTAAGTTTTCAAATGTGTATATGACAGAAAAGTAGATAAATCTGAATCTCATAGTGCTTTTAAAAATTTATTTTTAACGATCCTCAACAGCTCGTAATTCATTATCCGTTTGGCGTAGTCGTAGTGAAACGGCCAGCGCAAGTCGTGCGAAGATACACACACCGAGAACGGCATCCTTATACACCCGGGCATTAAATTCTTCTCTGGATAACACGTACAACTCACAATTTGTTTTGGCTTCTGCATCCGCAGAGCGAAGTCCCTTATCAAGAAAAGCCATTTCACCAAAATAGTCACCATGCCTGAAAGTTGCCAGATGATGAATCTTGCCGCGTTTTAACGGCAATATAATACGTATGATTCCGCGTCGTATCAGAAAGATTTCATCGCCTTCATCACCATGCTTAAATATTTTTTCCCCGGCAGGAACAGTCCGCTCACGCACGCATTCACGCAACTCGGCGATGGTTGTCTCATCAAACTCACGTAACAGTTCTATTTCACTGAGATCAAGAATTGATTTCTCACTTTCCGTGGTCAAACCGGCTTCTGCAATGATCTTATTCTCCATCCATTCCAGAGCTTCATCACGGGTTTCAAAGATGCTAATTCCTTTACCCTTTTCACCGACAAGGCCGACACGGATCATATAGCTGTATAAGTCTTTGCGATTGGGCAGACTTGATGGCATGCCACTAAAGAGAAGTTTGCCACCCCGATCCTTTAGTCTGTCCTGCATTAGTGTAAAAAGATGTGCTGCCGTGTAGTCCAGAGATTGAACCCGACGCATATCAAACAGCATCCACTTGCAGGTACAAAGATCGGGCTCTAATTCGGTAAATAACTGATCGGTGGTTCCAAAGAAGAGGTTTCCCTGTAATTCATATATGTTTGCAATGCCTCCCTTTTCTGCAAGGACAGTACGTTCCGATTCGAGTCTATGGGTCTTGGATGAAACTTCCTTGATGGAGGCTCGTCGGCGCAATACTGATCCTTTAATCTGATCACGAATAAACAATATTATGGCGAGACCGACACCTGTGGCTGAAGCTGCTATTAACCCCACTGTTTCGGCGACAATGACGACTGCAGCAATGACGGTAAAATCCAGGCGCGTTTCCGCATGTTGTAGTAAACGGAATGCATGCCAGTCGAACATGCGAAAAGCGACCACCAATAAAATGCCAGCGAGTGCACCAATGGGAACCCATGCGATCAAGGGTGCCAATAACAGAATAGCGAGTACAACCAGCACGCCTTCGGCAATGCCTGACTTGGTAGTTCTTCCTCCACTGGTTACATTCACTAATGTCGGCCCCATTGTTCCAGCGCCCGGCATACCACCAACGGCAAAGGCAGCAAGATTGGCGATGCCCTGGCCGAACAATTCGCGGTTAGAGTTATGACGGTTTTTGGTAAGCGCATCGAGGACAACACAGGTCTTTAAAGTATCGATGGAAAGCAATGCCGATAATGCCAGAGCTGAATATATAACGAGTTTAAAATCGCTCATCTGGATCGTTAGTAATGAGCTAAGACGCCCGCTTACCGTTTGCAGGAAAGAACCGGATGAGCGGATAGGACCGATTATCAGCGGGTTGGCTTCCACCGATAATAACGCAGGGATAAACAGGGCAAGCACAAAATAACTGGATACACCGGCGATTAGGCCCATGATTGCTGCCGGGACTTTTAGGGTAACGCGCGGAGCAATTATCATTGCCAAAATAGTAATAAGCCCAACAACGATACCTGGCCACTGCCACAAATCCGGAGATGATAACCCGTGTAATAGCCCCGTATCTTTCGGCAAACCAAGTAATTTGGGAAGTTGACTGATCGCGATAATCAAACCAACACCGGAAAGGTAACCACTAACAACGGGGTAGGGGATGTACTTGATGAGTCGGCCACCTTTCACTAACCCGTAGAAAACCTGTAAAAATGCTGAGATGAGTGCGGTGAGAGCAAGCAACCCGGGAATTCGATCGATTTCTACACCCGCACTGACCAGTGCAAGCGCCAGACCGGTGAGTATCGCTGCCGCCGGGGCACAGGGTGCGGTGATCAAGGCCGCTGTCCGGCCAGTAAAAGGGGCAACCAGTCCCAGTGCGGCCGCCCCGATCATGCCTACCAATGCACCCTGACCAACTAATTCCGGTGAGATTGCAGAAAAGACTAGTACCCCAAACGCAATAGATGAGGGCAAAGCGACCAGCATGGACGCTAAACCACCCCAAAATTCATTTATGAGTTTATGCCCCGGTGCTGCTGTCGTCGCTGATTGCTGCATAATTGAATTTATAATTATCTCAACCCGCTATTGCAGACTGATAATAATTAGCCCTCCGCGCCCATGATGATAATTAACTTATAAAGTCAAAACAGCTTGAATATATTGTGCTGGATCAAATTTATAAGCATTAAATACAAATAATAGTAGGCAATGAGTGTATAAAAATATACCAAACAAATATTGAGCACGTTCCATCTCTTGCCGCTATCTAATACAATCCTTTTTTTAAGAAAATATTTTTTGGAAAGTTGATGGCCATTAGAAACTTTAAAGATAATACCCCCGTCATTGCTAGCAGTGCCTATGTCGACGATTCAGCAGTTGTCATTGGTGATGTCACTATTGGCAAAGATAGTTCGGTTTGGCCAATGTCGGTGATACGGGGTGATGTTAATTCAATCACTATTGGTGAACGTACCAATATCCAGGACGGATCTATTTTGCATGAATCACATACCAGCGAATTTTTTCCAGGATACCCGCTCGTGATTGGTGATGATGTTACAGTTGGTCATAAAGCACTCTTGCATGCATGTACTGTTGGGAATATGTGTTTGATCGGTATGTCGGCAACAGTGATGGACGGCGCTGTATTAGGTGATTACGTAATTATCGGTGCAGGCAGTCTGGTGCCGCCTGGTAAGCAACTTGAATCAGGCTATTTGTATGTCGGCAGCCCCGTTAAACAAATACGTGAGCTAAACGAAAAAGAACGTGCCTTTCTGAAATATTCCGCCAAGCACTATGCCAAGCTCAAGGATCAGCATAAGTATAGTTAATTCCTATTAAAGGTAGGTAAATAATTCGGCCTATCTTTCGAATATCACTTTTACAGTCAGTTTTCCGCATAAGTAAATAATTTCCTTTGATGGTTCATTTCTGAACGGTTTTTGATATATATCAAATTCTATTAAACGTATGTAAGCATACTTACAACTGGCGATAGTGTTTAATTTGACTAATCGTCTTTCTGAGAGGGAATAGTTTATGCGTAACATTGTCAGTGTTTTTGGTCGTTCGCCTTTTGTTCCATTGCAAATGCACATGGAAAAAGTTGTCCAATGCGTAGGTCAGGTTCCCATAATTTTAGAAGCATATCGACAACAAGATACTGAAAAAGTCGAATCCCTGGCCGGTAAAATATCAAAACTGGAACATGAGGCGGATCTCATAAAACATGATATCCGTAACAGTATGCCCCGTGGTTTATTCATGCCAGTCGATCGATCCAAACTCCTTAAAATACTCAGCCTTCAAGATGGTATCGCCAATCGTGCAGAGAATATGGCCGTTCTGCTTACCTTTAAGCAGGCCAAGAGGTTTGCCGGGTTTGATGCTGCGTTCGATTTATTCACGGGCAAATGCCTTGAGACATTCAATTTGTCTCGCGACATTATTGAATTGCTTGATGAATTACTGGAGTCGGGGTTTGGTGGTCTAGAGGCAAATAAGGTTCATGAATTAATCGACAAGGTCGCCCTGAAAGAGCATGAAGCTGATGTCAGCCAGCGGGAATTAGTCAGACTCTTACTCGCTAACGAAGACAATATCTCCTACGGGGATTTTTTCCTTTGGACCCGTGTAATACGGCAGATAAGTGGTATTGCTGATCGTTCAGATAATCTGGCTGCAACAGTAAGAAATACACTTGAGTCAAAATAATAACGTACCGTAACCTCTGAGAAATATGAATTAGATGGAAATGTATCTCTATATCATTATCGGCCTCGCCATTATATTCGGCCTTTATATGGCATGGGGTATTGGTGCTAATGATGTCGCTAATGCGATGGGTACTTCAGTCGGTTCAGGTGCGCTCACTTTGCGGCGTGCAGTGATCATTGCTGCGATACTGGAATTTAGTGGCGCATTTTTAGCTGGTACCCATGTGTCAGAGACGGTTCGAAAAGGCATTGTAGACCCCGCGATATTCACCGGAGACGGTCTGTCTTTTATGTTAGGCATGCTCTCAGCCTTATTGGCTGCTGGAGTGTGGTTACAAATAGCATCGTGGAAAGGCTGGCCTGTGTCGACGACACATTCCATTGTTGGTTCAGTCGTTGGTTTTGGTGCGGTCTATGGTGGAATTAACGCCGTACATTGGGATAAGGTCGGGCTGATTGCGGCCAGCTGGGTAGTCTCACCTTTATTAAGCGCAACCATATCCTATTTCATTTTCAGCTTTATACTCCGCGCGGTTTTTTATGATGTCAGACCGCTTAGATCGGCAAAGAAGTTAGCTCCCTATCTGGTATTCGTTGTTATTACCATGCTGTCACTTACGATGGCATTCAAAGGATTGAAAAATCTTAATCTCGATTTGAGTTTGCCTGCTGCTTTTGCAGTTGCGTCCTGCGCGGGACTTCTCGCTGCTGTTATCAGTGTCTGGTTAATCTCAAAGATAAAAGTTCAGGAAGCCGATGACGATGGTGAGGAAAAATTAACGGATCCCAATGTAGTGAAATCACTGGGTAAAGCAGTGAAACATCTTGAGAAAGTTCATCTGGCATCACCAGGACACATGAAAGCAGGTATTAAAGATAGTTTGGATGAAGTCAGACGACTACGATGGGAATCTGAACGTCGCTATGAATACCATACTAATAGCACTGAATATCAACAAGTAGAGAAGTTATTTGTTTATCTGCAAATATTGAGTGCTTGCTTTGTTGCTTTTGCTCATGGGGCAAACGATGTCGCTAATGCGATTGGTCCAATGTCGGCAGTATTATCAGTGGCTATGGCAGGCGGAGACAGTATAGCTGCCAAGGCACCAGTACCGCTTTGGGTGTTGGCCTTGGGAGGTGTAGGTATCGTTGTAGGTTTGGCAACCTGGGGTTGGCGAGTCATGGAGACAATTGGTAGAAAGATCACGCATCTAACACCGACTCGTGGGTTTAGCGCAGAATTTGGTGCAGCAACGACTATTGTTATAGCAACCAAGTTAGGTCTCCCAATATCCACAACACATACACTTGTTGGTGCTGTCCTTGGTGTTGGACTTGCACGGGGTATAGGCGCGGTCAATATGAGCACTATCAGAGACGTTGTCCTTTCCTGGGTCATTACCATTCCAGCAGGCGCTGTGCTTGCCATAATATTCTTTTATGGATTACGTTTATTCTTTTGAATCTATTCTGATGCTAAGGAGTTTTAAGTTAACTCTTCTTTGAAGTGCCAGCAAAATTCTGCAAGACAGAAAATTATGGAATAAATATAATTATTTTGTAGTTAATAACCTCGAATCCTGACTGATAATTCGTTATTATTTCGCGCTTTTCGCGCAACTCATTGGAGCATTGGATTAATGTCATTAGAAGGAAACTGGTTTTCAGAATCGGCCCGTGGTTATGCCATGTCGTTAGAGATAACTGAAAAACTACATGAAGAAGAATCGTCCTATCAAAAGATTGAGATTTATGAGACTAAAAGCTTTGGTCGATTGATGACGTTGGATAGCTTGGTCATGCTTACTTCGCGTGATAATTTTGTCTATCACGAAATGATGACGCATCCGGCTCTTTATAATCACCCCAACCCTAAAGATATTGTCATAGTCGGTGGCGGTGATTGTGGCACGTTAAAAGAAGTACTGAAACATGACACGGTACACAGCGCTACTCAGGTTGAGTTGGATGAACGTGTTACCCGTGTGTCGGAAGAATATTTCCCTGAGTTGTGTGAAAGTAACAATGATCCGCGTGCAAGATTGTTATTTGAAGATGCCATCGCCTGGATGAAAAATGCCACACACAATTCACTTGATGTGATTATCCTCGATACAACTGATCCAGTTGGACAGGCAAAACGCTTGTTTACAGAACCATTTTATCGAGACTGTCTGAACGCCTTACGTGAAGGTGGCATTGTTGTCGCACAAAGCGAGTCACCATTGCTTGATCTTAATCTGATCGTCGATATGCGAAATGAGATGCAAAAAGCAGATTTCGTCCAGATCCAGACTATTCAGTTTCCATTAACCACTTACCCTTCCGGTTGGTGGACAGCAACACAGGCGCGAAAAGGACAAAAATTCGGTGATTTTCGAGAACAAATAGCCAGACATAAGCCGTTTCCGACTAAATACTATAATGCCGATATCCACAAAGCCTGCGCAGCCCTTCCTCAATTTGTTCTGGATGCGCTTTAACCGTACTTATTTCATGCGCTAGTCTTACATTATTACCGGCAATCGCTACAATAAGCGGCCTTATGAATACATATTCGCAAACATTTGATGTCATTATCGTTGGTGGTGGTCATGCCGGTACCGAGGCCGCTATGGCGTCGGCACGTATGGGCGCACGTACCTTATTATTGACACACAGTGTAGATACCCTGGGACAGATGTCTTGCAATCCAGCGATAGGTGGAATTGGCAAGGGCCATCTTGTTAAAGAGATCGATGCCATGGGTGGTTTAATGGCCACGGCTGCCGACCACAGTGGTATCCAGTTTCGAATGCTGAATTCTCGTAAAGGTCCGGCAGTACGAGCTACACGTGCCCAGATTGACCGGACCTTATATAGGCAGTTTGTAAGACCAGCACTCGAAAATCAGGAAAACTTACTCATATTCCAGCAAGCTGTCGATGATCTCATTGTTGAAGGTGAACAGGTCAAAGGCGTTATTACTCAGGCAGGATTACGGTTTATGGCACCAACGGTGGTATTAACCGTCGGCACATTTCTGGGTGGTAAGATTCATATTGGTGAAACAAATCATGCTGGTGGCAGGGCGGGTGATCCACCGTCTATTGCGCTTGCGAATCGTTTACGTGAATTACCGTTCACAGTGGGCCGCTTAAAAACCGGTACGCCACCGCGTATCGATGGCAAGACGATCGATTACAGTCAACTGCAAGCGCAACCCGGTGATGATCCGGTTCCAGTATTTTCTTATATTGGTGATGCTAGCCAACATCCACATCAAGTGTCTTGTCATATTACCTATACTAATGAACAAACCCACGACATCATCCGTAGCGGTTTAGATCGTTCGCCAATGTATAACGGCAATATTGAAGGAACCGGTCCGCGCTACTGTCCTTCGGTCGAAGATAAGGTCATGCGTTTTGCTGATAAAGATGCGCACCAGATCTTTATTGAACCTGAAGGTTTGAATACGAATGAGGTTTATCCCAATGGTATTTCGACGTCGTTACCCTATGACGTCCAGATGGGTCTGGTGCGATCGATTAAAGGTTTTGAGAATGCACATATCACGCGCCCGGGTTATGCCATTGAATATGATTTTTTTGACCCACGTGAATTATCGCCCTGGTTGGAAACACGTTTTATTAAAGGTCTTTTCTTCGCCGGACAGATTAATGGCACGACTGGTTATGAAGAAGCCGCAGCACAGGGTTTATTAGCAGGGATGAATGCAGCATTACGCGTTCAGGATAAAGAGCCCTGGTTCCCACGCAGGGACGAGGCTTATCTTGGTGTTCTGGTTGATGACTTGATTACCATGGGTACAACCGAGCCCTATCGTATGTTTACCAGTCGCGCTGAATATCGACTCATGTTACGTGAAGACAATGCTGATTTGCGTTTAACTGAACAAGCGCGAAGTCTGGGACTGATTGATGATCATCGCTGGCGCTTATTCAGTGAAAAGCGTGATGCAATTATTCAAGAGTCGGCACGCCTAGAAAAAATCTGGGTAGGTTCGCCCAAACTTTCAGTTGAAGATACTGAACGTGTGCTGGGTCAACCGATGCGCAAAGATGTTAATTTATTACAATTATTGAGACGACCGGAAATTACCTATAGCGACATTTCAAGATTACCTGATATTGCCGTTGAGGGTATCGACCCCAAGGTTGCTGAACAGGTTGAGATACAAGTTAAATATTCTGGCTATATACAACGACAGGAAGAAGAAATCGATCGTAACCGGCGTCATGAAGAGTCGGTATTGCCAGAGAGTATCGACTATCAACAAGTGAGAGGATTATCGTCGGAAGTTATTGAGAAGTTATCTAAACATCGTCCGATTAATCTTGGACAAGCAGCACGTATTCAAGGTATTACCCCTGCGGCTATTTCTTTGTTGCGCGTGCATCTCAAGAAGCAAACCATGTTGCTTCAACGTAGTGCCTGAATAAGAGTCATCTCTATGCAGGATCTGTTAACGGCTGGTCTTGAAAGCCTGGGCCTTGATCCAGCGCAACAACCCTGTAATCAATACCTCAAATATATTGAGTTACTGCATAAATGGAATCAGGCCTATAACCTGACGGCGCTGAAGCAACCGGAACAAATGTTATCACGACATGTGTTGGACTCATTATCTGTTTTATCCTTCATAGAAGGAAAATGTTGCCTGGATATTGGAACAGGGGCTGGGTTACCCGGCTTGATTTTGGCGATGGCGCTACCAGACACGGAATGGACTCTGCTTGATAGCAATCAAAAAAAAATACGTTTCCTGCAACATGTAAAAGCAGAACTGCATATTAATAATGTAGAGGTAGTTCATTCGAGGGTTGAAGATTTTATACCGGATAGTGAGTTTAATACGATAATTTGTCGTGCGTTTGCACCAATAAATCGCATGCTTAAGTTCGCTCAACATCTCATTACGAAAGACAATCAATTGTTAGCGATGAAAGGAAAAACGATTGAGGCTGAGTTAGAGGAATCTGAGACACAGGAATTTATTATAAAGATTAATGATATAGCGATTGATAATGAAGATTCGTCGGCAAAATTGGTTCAGATAAGACGAGCAGGGTGATTTTTTTTAGCGTATGGCACGTAAGTAGCAGTATGATAGAGTACATCTTTAAATCCGTAACGTGATTACACAGTTAACATCCAATATAAAATGTCCAAGATTATTGCAATAGCGAACCAGAAAGGTGGTGTTGGTAAAACGACAACGAGCGTAAACCTTGCTGCGTCACTCGCGGCCACAAAACGAAAGGTCCTATTGGTTGATCTCGACCCACAGGGTAATGCCACGATGGGTAGTGGTATAGATAAGCAGCAACTCGAAATTTCCAGTTATGATTTATTGATGGGTGATAAAACAGCAAGAGATATCATTGTTAAATCACCTGAAAGCAAATATGACCTGATACCGACTAATGCAGATTTGACCGGCGCTGAAGTGTCGTTATTGGATGAAATGGCAAGAGAGATAAGATTAAGAACAGCGCTTGAGCCTGTTCAGGACGATTATGAGTTTATTTTTATAGACTGCCCTCCTTCTTTAAACATGTTGACGGTCAATGCGCTGGTCGCAGCCAACTCAGTTATGATTCCTATGCAATGTGAGTATTATGCGCTTGAAGGACTGACTGCCTTATTGGCAACAATAGAAAAAATCCGAAAATACCTCAATCCTGATCTAAAGATAGAAGGTTTGTTACGCACAATGTATGACCCGCGTAATAATCTTGCTACCGAGGTTTCAGCGCAGTTACTGGAACATTTTGGCGAAAAGGTTTATCGCACCATAATTCCTCGAAATGTCCGGTTAGCTGAAGCACCAAGTCATGGACTCGCAGCATTGTCCTATGACAAAACATCCTCCGGCGCTGTTGCTTATCTGGCATTGGCTGGTGAGATGCTACGGCGAGAAGGTTTGGTTAGTAGTGTCCCGGCAATTTAAAAAATTAATGAAATTAAGCATATGGTTTTAAAAAAACGTGGATTGGGAAAAGGGCTTGACGCCTTGCTAGGGACCCATAAAGAAATCAAGTCAGTTTCAAGTAACGATGGCTCATTGCAAATGCTAGGTGTTGACCTTATTCAACGCGGGCAATATCAGCCTAGACAGAATTTTGATCAAACGGCGCTTGATGAATTGGCTGACTCATTACGCGCACAAGGCATGGTCCAGCCTATAGTAGTACGCCCTTTAAAAGCCAAGGATTCTTACGAGATTGTTGCTGGAGAACGCCGTTGGCGTGCTGCGCAGATTGCCGGTATGCAAGATGTGCCGGTCATAATTAAAGATGTAAGTGATCAGACGGCGATGTGCCTGGCACTGATTGAGAATATTCAACGTCAGGATTTGAATGCGATAGAAGAGGCACGTGCTCTGGAACGACTAATCAATGAATTTGAAATGACTCATGATGAAATTGCTGAAGCGGTAGGTCGTTCACGTTCAGCGGTGACTAATTTGCTGCGCTTGCTCGATTTGGATGAAGACGTTAAAAAAATGTTGGAAGTACGCCAGATCGATATGGGGCATGCACGGGCCTTGTTGACATTGGCTAAAATCACACAAGTTGAAATCGCGAGAAAGGTAGTCAAACAAGGGTTATCAGTCAGGGCGACAGAAAGTCTGGTGCAACAGTTATCTAATAAAGATAAACCGGCTAAAGCAAAAAAGACCGCGAGAGACCCTAATATCAGTAAACTAGAAAATGATTTGTCTGAGAAACTGGGTACCAGTGTGGCTATAAACCATCAGGCAAATGGTCGAGGTAAGCTCGAAATTCATTACAATTCCCTTGATGAATTAGACGGATTGTTGAACCATATCAAATAATTCTCATAAGTAATTGGTCATTATTACTGATTAAAGGTCATTACAAAAACCAGAGTTGTAGCTTGCAGAGAAATTGACAAAGAGATCAGTTTTGTCCGAAATCTACAAAATTGTGCGGTGCAACGATTGATCATTGTCCAATGGGTCTTTATACTTGCCCTCCCTCAGGGTAGAGCGGAAATGAAAAAACAGCGATTTATTACTGGCGCTATTAATTTTAGCCATTAAAATAGACCGCGATTATTGTGGGGTAGAGTGATTGGCGGGAACGGAACAAATAATAACAACTCGCTCCACTGCAAATAGGTTATTGATAGTAGAAGCTGCCATGGTCACGCTGGTTGGGCTTCTTTTTTTTGCGTTTGCCAGTATTGAATATACTTATTCAGTAGTTTTGGGTGGTTTGGCTTTCATTGTGCCTAACATCCTTTTTATTATGTTCTCTTTAGGGACATCGACGGCAAGCTCGGGCGGTAAGGTATTAGCCTGGTTTATTATTGGTGAGGCAATAAAGATTGTCACAACAATCGTGATATTTGCAGTTTCAATCATGATGGTTGAGTCACTGAATATTGGTTTAATGTTCGTTAGTTATGGATTCGTGTTATTGATAAATCTAACGGGCCTGGCGGTTTTGACAAATAAACAATAAATAAAATTTTTGAGAATGATTTAAATGGCATCCGGAACAGAACTCACATCGAATTCATACCTCCAGCATCATTTGCAAAATCTGGTATTCGGTAAATTACCTGAAGGCTATGAAAGAGCCGGTGGTCATACTCTGGATCATTCTAGCTGGACGTTCGCCCATAGTCCTCAGGAAGCCCTTGATATGGGGTTCTGGTCACTTAATGTTGATACAATGGGATGGTCTATTTTCCTCGGTATCGTTTTCTGTTTTCTATTTCATCGCGTTGCGAAAAAATCACAAAGCGGTGCACCTAGCGGCTTTACTAATCTAATCGAAATGATTGTTGAATTCGTTAACAAAAATGTTAACGATATAATGTCCGTTAAAAATCCTTTGATAGGACCTTTAGCCTTGACGATATTCGTCTGGATTACGTTAATGAATACCATGGATATCGTTCCGGTTGACCTGTTGCCACTGATGGCACAATTCATTACTGGTAATGAACATCTCTATTTCAAGGTTGTTCCAACAACTGACCCTAATATCACTTTTGGTTTATCGCTTGGCGTATTTATACTGATTATCTATTACAGTATTAAAATGAAGGGTGTAGGCGGCTTTGTTGGTGAACTTGCGCTACAACCATTCGGCAAGTACATGATCCCTTTTAATCTGATTCTAGAAGGCATTGGTTTATTAGCTAAGCCGGTTTCATTAGCCCTGCGATTATTCGGTAACCTATACGCGGGAGAACTGATTTTCTTATTGATCGCCACTTTAATAGGTTCCGCATTACCATTTTATATGGGTACATTTTTTGGTGGCGCGTTACAGTTCGTTTGGGCAGTGTTTCATATATTAATCGTATTGTTACAAGCGTTTGTTTTCATGATGTTAACCATTGTTTATTTATCAATGGCACATGAACATCACTAATTTTAATTTTTAAGTAAAATCCTCTGGAGGAAAAAATGGAAACTATTTTGGCATTTACGTCATTGGGTGTCTTAATCGTACTGGGTATGGGCGCATTTGGTACAGCAATCGGCTTTGGTTTATTGGGCGGTAAATTTCTGGAAGGCGCAGCGCGTCAACCTGAATTAGCTCCAATGCTTCAAGGTAAGATGTTTCTGGTTGCAGGCCTTGTTGATGCGGTAACCATGATCGGTATTGGTATCGGAATGTGGTTTACCTTGGCGAGTCCTTTTATTGCCACGCTCCAGGCTGGTTAATAAATCATTATTTATGGCTTTATATAGTCATCCAGATATAAAAGGTGATTTAAGTGAATTTTAATGCAACCTTACTAGGTCAGCTTGTAACTTTTGCTATCTTCGTTTGGTTTACGATGAAATTTGTTTGGCCGATGTTGCTAAAGCAAATGGAAGAGCGTGAAACGCGAATTGCAGATGGATTAGCCGCCGCAGAGCAAGGTCAAAAAGACTTTGCAGAAGCGAAGGAAAAATCTGCTGTTGAGATAGAAAAAGGCAAAGAGCAGGCAGCAAAAATTATCTCACAGGCACAAAAGCGTCATGATGAAATAGTTGAAGAGGCGAAAGACGATGCAAAAGCAGAAGCCTCTCGCATCAAAGACAGTGCGCTGAGCGAGATTGAACAAGAGAAAGAAAAAGCCAGACAGGAATTGAGGACGCAAGTTGCGGCCTTAGCTATTGCGGGTGCCGAACAAATCCTGATGAAGGAAGTTGATCGCGCTGCTCACAATGATGTTCTTGAAAAGGTTAGTCAGCAGCTATAAGCCATCACAACAGGAACGATTAGATGTTAGAAAAAGCAACAATTGCCAGACCTTATGCTGAAGCAGCATTCGCACAAGCTCTTGAAGAAGGGAAGTTGAGTGATTGGTCGGACATGTTGAAATTGTTAAGTGCGGTTGTTTCTGATGACCATATGCATGGTGTTATTAGTAACCCCAAATTAACAAGCGAGCAACTAACACTGTTTATCGTTGATATTTGTGGCGACAAACTGAGTCAAACAGGTAAAAACTTTGTCAGCATACTGGTCGATGCCGAGCGCATTAGCCTTGTTGCAGATATTTTTAAACTGTTTGAACTGAAACGAGCTGCTGCAGAAGGGATTAGCGAAGTTGATGTGATCTCTGCTTATACATTAGATGATGGACAGGTAAATACTATCTCTGATGCGATTTCCAAACGACTCGGAAAGAAGATAAGTGTTAATACTGAAGAAGACATAGACTTGATTGGTGGCGTCATCATTCGAGCCGGCGATTCAGTTATAGATGCTTCTTTAAGAGGGCGTTTAAAAGAATTAAACAATATATTTGCGCAATAGTTATTAAATAGAGGAAAGACTTATGTCTATCAGTGCAACTGAAATTAGTGATCTGATTAAAAAGAAAATCCAGTCAATGGATCTTGATGCCGAAGCACGTACCGAAGGTACGGTAGTTAGTCTTGCGGATGGTGTTGCCAGAATTCATGGTTTAAGCGATGTAATGCAGGGGGAGATGATCGAATTCCCGGGTAATACGTATGGCTTGGCACTTAATCTGGAAAGAGATTCTGTCGGTGCCGTAATTTTAGGTAGTTACGAAAACATCTCTGAAGGCGATGTTGTTAAATGTACCAAACGTATTCTTGAAGTTCCTGTTGGTGAAGCACTATTGGGTCGTGTTGTCGACGCACTAGGTAATCCGATTGATGGTAAAGGTGAAATCAATACGACGGAAAGCTCTCCAATTGAGAAGATTGCTCCCGGTGTTATTGCCAGAAAGTCAGTTGACCAGCCTGTTCAAACAGGTTTGAAATCAATCGATGCGATGGTGCCAGTTGGCCGTGGTCAACGTGAGTTAATTATTGGTGACCGCCAAACAGGTAAAACTGCTGTTGCTATCGACGCTATCATTAATCAGAAAGGTACTGGTGTTAAATGTATCTATGTGGCTATCGGACAGAAGGCTTCTTCAATAAATGTTGTGATTCGTAAGTTAGAAGAACACGGTGCATTGGAACATACGATTATTGTTGCTGCTACCGCTTCTGAATCAGCGGCCATGCAGTACGCTGCACCTTATTCAGGTTGTGCGATGGGCGAATATTTCCGTGATAAGGGCGAAGATGCACTGATCATTTATGATGATTTAACCAAGCAAGCCTGGGCTTATCGTCAAATGTCTCTGTTGTTAAAACGTCCGCCAGGTCGTGAAGCGTATCCTGGTGATGTTTTCTATCTCCATTCCCGTTTATTAGAACGCGCCTCACGTATTAATGCAGATTACGTAGAGAAACTCACTAACGGTAAAGTCAAAGGTAAAACCGGTTCATTAACGGCATTACCTATTATTGAAACACAAGCTGGTGACGTATCGGCATTCGTTCCGACCAATGTTATCTCGATTACAGATGGTCAGATCTTTCTGGAAAGTGATTTATTTAATTCTGGTTTCCGTCCTGCTATTAACGCTGGTTTATCAGTATCACGTGTGGGTGGTGCCGCTCAAACTAAAATCATCAAGAAATTAGGTGGTGGTATTCGTTTGGCATTAGCGCAGTATCGTGAATTAGCAGCATTCGCACAGTTTGCGTCTGATCTTGATGAAGCGACACGTAAGCAATTACAGCGTGGACAGCGTGTAATGGAATTGATGAAACAGAAACAATATTCACCACTTAATGTTGCTGAAATGGGCGTCAGTCTTTTCGCAGTTGAAAATGATTTCATGGACGATGTTGAACTGGAAAAAATCGGTGCATTTGAAGAGGCACTCCATAATTACATGAAGAGCGATCAATCTGCATTAATGGATAAGATTGGTTCGGAAGGTAATTATAATGATGAAATTGAAAACGGTTTGAAAGATGCCATTGGCAAATTTAAAGAAAGTGGTACTTGGTAAGAAACAAACTAGGACTAAATAATCATGGCAGGTGGAAAAGAAATACGAACCAAGATCGCGAGTGTAAAGAACACTCAGAAGATCACTAAAGCAATGGAAATGGTTGCTGCGAGTAAAATGCGTAAAGCGCAGGATCGCATGAATGCTGCCCGTCCTTATGCTGAAAAAATTCGTAATGTTATTTCTCATTTGGCACATGCTAATCCTGAGTACAAACATCCTTATACGATTGCTCGTGACGAAGTTAAACGTATAGGTTTAATTGTCGTCTCTACAGACCGTGGCTTATGCGGTGGTTTGAATGCAAATATGTTTCGTATGTTATTGAGACAAATCGGCGCATGGGAAGGCGAAGGCAAGGAAGTTGAGTTATGTATTATTGGTAGTAAAGCGGCCGGTTTTTTTGGGTCTATTGGTGCCAAAATTAGCGGTCAGGTTACGCATATTGGTGATGAACCCAGTCTCGATGAATTGATTGGTACGGTAATGATCATGCTGAACAATTTTAAAGAAGGCAGCATTGACGAGTTACATCTTGTTTCAAATAAGTTTGTGAACTCAATAGTGCAAAAACCACATCTGGAACAGTTGATTCCAGGTAAGCCAATAGAAAATGAAGATTATGGGCATCACTGGGATTATTTGTATGAGCCTGATGCCGAAGAAGTGTTAGACCAGTTGTTAACAAGATATATCGAATCACAAGTTTACACGGGTGTTGTAGAAAACATTGCCTGTGAAATGTCTGCACGTATGGTAGCGATGAAGAGTGCTTCCGATAATGCAGGTGATTTGATTGACGAATTGCAATTAATTTATAACAAGGCAAGACAAGCGGCAATAACTCAGGAACTCTCTGAAATTGTAGCTGGTGCTGCTGCGGTATAGTTTAAGAAAATTTTTAATTGAGATATTTAGAAAAAATACACGAGGAACGAAAACGATGAGTTCTGGAAAGATCGTACAAATTATTGGTGCTGTATTGGACGTTGAGTTTCCAAGCGATGCTATACCTAAAATTTATGATGCGTTGAAAGTTGAAGGAGAAGGTATTAATACTACTCTTGAAGTTCAGCAGCAATTGGGTGATGGCGTTGTTAGAACAATTGCTCTAGGTTCTACTGATGGCTTGCAGCGCGGTTTGAAAGTAAACAATACAGGTGAAGCAATTTCTATCCCTGTTGGAACCAAAACCCTCGGTCGTATTATGAACGTGTTGGGTGAACCTATTGATGAAGTAGGTCCAATTGAAACTGACGAACGTATGGTTATCCATCGTGATGCACCTAAATTTACAGAACTAAGTCCGTCTACAGAATTACTGGAAACCGGCGTTAAAGTTATCGACTTGATTATCCCTTTTGCCAAGGGCGGTAAAGTTGGACTGTTTGGTGGTGCTGGTGTTGGTAAGACTGTGAACATGATGGAATTGATTAATAACATCGCAACACAACACTCAGGTCTTTCAGTATTTGCCGGTGTAGGTGAACGTACTCGTGAGGGTAATGACTTCTACTATGAAATGCAGGAGTCTGGCGTTGTTAATGTAGAGGATTTTGAAAGATCTAAAGTATCTATGGTCTATGGTCAAATGAATGAGCCACCTGGTAACCGTCTTCGTGTTGCGTTGACCGGTTTAACGCTGGCTGAAAAATTCCGTGAAGAAGGTCGTGATGTATTATTGTTCATTGATAACATCTATCGTTTTACCCTTGCAGGTGTTGAATGTTCAGCATTATTGGGACGTATGCCATCTGCTGTGGGTTATCAGCCAACACTTGCTGAGGAAATGGGTAAGTTACAGGAACGTATTACCTCAACTAAAACCGGATCAATTACTTCGATACAGGCAGTTTATGTACCTGCGGACGATTTGACCGATCCATCTCCTGCAACAACCTTTGCGCATTTGGATTCTACCGTTGTACTTTCTCGACAGATTGCAGAGCTTGGTTTATACCCTGCTATTGACCCATTGGATTCCACCAGTCGTCAGTTGGATCCATTGGTTGTTGGTCAAGAACATTATGATATTGCTCGTGGTGTACAAAACACTCTGCAACGTTACAAGGAATTACGCGATATTATTGCGATTCTTGGTATGGACGAATTATCTGAAGAAGATAAGTTGGCTGTTGCACGAGCACGTAAGATTCAACGTTTCCTTACTCAGCCATACTTTGTTGCGAAAGTATTTACTGGTCAGGATGGTGAATTTGTAACTCTGAAAGAAACATTACGTGGATTCAAGGGTATTATTGCCGGTGATTACGATGATATTCCTGAACAAGCATTTTACAATGTAGGAACTATCGATCAGGCGCTTGAGAAAGCAAAAACACTATAAGGTATTGAGAAAATCATGACAGATACAATTCATGTCGATATCGTGAGTGCTGAACACGAGATTTATTCGGGTGAGGCTCATATGGTATTTGCGCCAGCTGAATTAGGCGAAGTCGGTATCGCACCAGGGCATGCTCCATTAGTGACCAAGATGGGTCCTGGTGAAGTACGTGTTCAGGATACTGAAGGTAATGAATCTGCATTTTACGTTTCAGGTGGTATGTTGGAAGTTCAACCTAAGGTTGTTACTGTACTTTCAGATACAGCACAACGCGCAGAAGATCTGGATGAAGCTGCGATCATGAAGGCTAAAGAAGAAGCTGAAAACGCTTTCCATGAAAAAGGCGAAGCAATTGATTATGCCAAGGCTCGAGCTCAATTGGCTGAAACCGCCGCACAGTTACAAACGATACAAAGATTACGTAAACGTTCCGGCCGATAACCCAGTCACATATTAACGTGGTGATTCTTCACCACGTTAAATCAAACCTATATCCGAATCGACAGCACGGATATAATCATTTCTAGATAAATTATTTATACTCTATATATGAGGAATTTATAAATGGGTCTTTGTATCGTCATATTGGCTGCGGGGCAGGGCACGAGAATGTACTCAGACAAGCCCAAGGTGCTCCATACACTGGCAGGGAAACCTTTACTTAAACATGTGTATGACACAGCAATGGCTCTGGTTCACCGTGATATTTATATCGTTTATGGTCATGGTGGCGAAGATGTTCCTGATTCATTGCAGGATTTTCAGGTGTCTTGGGTTAAGCAGGAACAACAACTTGGTACAGGACATGCCGTCCAACAGGCCTTACCAGATATCCCAGATGTAGATAATGTATTGATCCTCTACGGTGATGTACCTTTGATTACAGAGGAAAGTCTTAAAATTTTAGTGGATGCTGCTTCGGAATCCGGTTTTTCTTTGCTCACGACGTACATTGAAAATCCTCAAGGGTATGGGCGTATTATTCGTGATGATAGTGAAAATATAATTGCTATTGTTGAAGAAAAAGATGCGTCAGATGCGCAAAAAAATATATGTGAAATTAATACCGGTTTTATGGTCGTCAAAGCCGATTTATTGAAGCAGTGGGTAAACGCACTTGGTAATGACAACAAGCAAAATGAATATTATTTAACTGATATTGTAGAAAAAGCAGTTAGCGATAAAATCAAAATCACTCCAGTCTTGGCAGAATCCGGTATTGAAGTTAAAGGCATCAATAACCGAGCCCAATTAGCAGAAGCAGAACGGTATTTTCAACTCGTTCAGGCACACCATCTAATGCATAGAGGAGTAGGCTTGTGTGATCCATCGCGATTTGATTGTAGAGGTGAGTTGGAGATTGGTCGTGATAATGAAATTGATATTAATGTGATCATTGAAGGCAGGGTAAAGCTTGGCAACAACGTTACTATTGGAGCCAATTGTTATATCAAGGATACAATTATTGCAGACAACGTTAACATTCTTCCTAATACGATGATTGATAATGCAGTCATTGGTAATGGTTGCAATATAGGTCCATTCGCACGCATACGTCCTGAGACAACATTAGATGAAGATGTGCATATTGGTAATTTTGTTGAACTCAAAAAAACAGATATTGGTAAAGGTAGCAAAGTTAATCACCTGACATACATGGGTGATAGCCATGTTGGAACGGAAAGTAATATTGGCGCAGGAACGATTACCTGTAATTACGATGGCGCATATAAGCATCAAACAATTATTGGTGATAATGTTTTTGTTGGTTCAGATGTGCAGTTGATTGCACCGGTTAATGTTCATGATGGTGCAACCATTGCAGCTGGTACAACAGTGACTAAAGATGTTGGCCAAAATGAGTTGGCAATTAGTCGTACTACTCAAAAAACTCTTCCTGGTTGGAAGAGACCCGTTAAAAAGTAATTTATACACTATGAAAGTTGGCTATTATCAATTCCGCCCCCTATTTGGCAAACCGGAACAGAATTGCCAGAAGATTCTACATGCCTTACAAAACGTAGAGGCAGATTTAATTGTATTGCCGGAACTTGCATTAACAGCTTATTACTTTAAAGATAAAGATGAGTCATTAAAATATGCTGAAGATCCTGATAATAGTAAACGTATAGACTCACTGGTTAATCTTGCAAGTAAAAATAATATACATCTGGTGCTAGGTTTCGCGGAGAAGCGCGATAAACAATGTTATAACAGTGCCGCGCTAATTGGACCAGATGGGATTGAGCATGTCTACAGGAAAATACATCTATTTAATGAAGAAAAATTTTGTTTTGACCAAGGTGATACTCCGTTTATTGTCAACGATATTAATGGTGTAAAGATTGGCATAATGATTTGTTTTGACTGGGTATTCCCTGAAGTAACGCGTACATTAGCAATACAGGGTGCGCAGATTATTTGTCAACCATCAAACCTTGTTTTAACTTATTGTCAGCAGACAATGATTTCCAGATCTATAGAAAACAAAGTATTTGCAATAACTGCTAATCGCTATGGTACAGATAAGCGTCCTCAAGGGAGTTTAAAGTTTACTGGTAAGAGTCAAATTGTTGCGCCTGATGGTAAGCTATTACATCGTTCAGCATCACAACGCGATGCATTATACATAACAGAGATTGAACCAGAAGAAGCAAATAATAAAATGATAACGAAACATAATAATTTGTTTGATGACCGCAGACCAGAATTTTATACAAGACTAAATAATAAATAAGAGGAATACTATTATGAGTTTTGCGACAGCTGATTTATATGATGAACATGAAGAGAAACTTCAAATTGCGACGCCAATGTTTAATGATTATGGCGGTAAAAAGAAATTCTCAGGGCCAGCATCAACTGTCAAGGTCTTTGAAGATAACTCTTTAGTAAGATCCGCATTAGAAGAGGCCGGTGATAATAAGGTGCTTGTTGTTGAGGGTGGAGGTTCTTTGCGTTGTGCATTGCTAGGCGATATGTTGGCTGAATTAGGCGTAGCTAATAAATGGGCAGGTGTTATTGTTTATGGTTGTATTCGTGATTCAGCCGTAATGAGCAATATGAATATTGGTGTTAAGGCATTAAATACAAATCCGCGTAAAAGTGTTAAGAAAGGAGCTGGCGAACGTGATGTAACAGTGACTTTTGCTGACGTGACAATTAAACCCGGTGATTATATTTATGCTGACGAAGATGGGGTTGTGGTCGCAACTAATAAACTTGTGTAAATAATTATAGGTTATTGCTTAATTATTTCTAGATTAAAGATATTGAGGTTTAGATTTTTTAAGGAGGATCGCTAAATGAGAGTTTATAGATTTCTTGCTATCGTTCTGTTATTTGTTTTTTCCCCTATTTCCGTTCATGCGCATGATAATGAACCATTATTCAATCAGGTGAATCTGCAAGCACAAGCAGAGCGTGAAATTCCTAATAACCAATTGACAGTAGTGCTTGCCGTAGAAGAAGAAGGTAAGGACGCAGCAAAAATTGCCAATAAAGTTAATCAGGATATGGACTGGGCATTGAAAGTAGCAGCTCAATATAATGATATTAATACGAGTACGCAGTCCTATAATACATATCCGGTATATGATAAGCGCACAGTTATTGGATGGCGTGCAATTCAACAATTGGAACTAAAGAGTATCAATGTCACTAAATTGTCAGGTCTGGTTGGAAAATTACAGGAACGATTACAGGTCAAAAATATGCGATTCAGTCCGACCAGAGAGACACAAGTACAATATGAAAATGAATTAATTGAAGAAGCCATGGTGTCATTTAAACAACGTGTGGAGTTAGTAAAAAAACACATGGAGGAAAAAAATGTGCGTATTGTTAATTTACATATTAATAGTGGAGGGGGGGCACTCTCCGCCAATCTATGCCGAAAGCAGAATGATGGCCATGGATAGCAAGAGCGCACCGGCTGTTGATGCTGGTACGAGTAAGATAACCGTTACGGTGTCTGGTTCGGTTCAGTTTTTCTGATTTGGTCAATATTTAAATGGATAAACAGGAACAACGTGAGCAGCGAATAAATTATGGTCTTATGATTACTGGTTGCTTGCTTGTTATTGGGTTGTTGCTTATTTATCGCGAAGGTCTTGTCTGGTTTACTTCTGCTCGTTGGTCTACTGTATCGGTCATTAGTTGGGTTTCAATTAGTGTTGTTATGGGCATAGCGCTTGTATTGCAATATTTCTTTTTTATGTTGTTACGTTATAGCGTGCTTAAATACTTTGTGCTCTGGTTTATACCAGCCATGTGGTTATTTAATAATGGCATTGTCGCCATGCACCGCTTTCTTGACTGGACTACGGATATTATTTCTCCTGTTGGTTGGATTCCGCTCGGTGATTTATTAGGTTGGTTATTAAGCGCTGTGTATTTACCATTGCTTGTTGGCAGTGGTGTTGCCATTGCGATTATAGATTCAAGTGGTTCCATGTTAACACAGGCCTGTTATTACGCTGGCATCGCTATCGATGTTGTTGATGTTTCTCCGTGGAATATTATTTCATATTGTATGAACTATATAAGCGTATTTTGGGATCTGATATCAAATTCATTTGTGCAAGATACTGCGATATTACATGTTAATAATAGACAGTTATTAGAGCTGGATTTAACCAATACTTTCAGTCTTCCCTATTGGGTATTAAGTTCTGGTTATAGCCTTACTTGTATAGTTATATAAATATAAGCTAAATTTTATAGTTAGGTCGGATATGGGAACTGAAAAATTTTATTCAGACTTAACAGTTTTTGATAACTTTTCAGTGGTATCCGATCTATCCAGTTATACGAAAATTCCTTCAGATTGGTACATCGTTGCTGCGGATGTGAAAAACTCTACCATCGCTATTGAAAAAGGTTTATACAAGTCAGTTAATATTGTTGGAGTCTCTGTAATAACTTCCGTGCGTAATTCAACTAAACCATTATTGCTGCCCTATATTTTTGGTGGTGATGGGGCAACGATATGCATACCTCCAACTGTTTTGATAAAAGTCAAACAAGCACTAATTTCGACAAGAGAAATGGCTGAAAAGCAGTTTGGTCTAACGTTGAGAGTAGGAGTGATTCCCGTAAGCGATGTGCTTAATGAAGGGTATGAGGTTCTGATTACACGACACCGAATGTCAAAGTTTTACATTCAAACTGCTTTTGCTGGTGGTGGCGTAGAGTATGCGGAAAATTTAATTAAAGATGAGGAAAAAGGAAAAATATACAACCTGAATGAAATTTCGAATAACATCGCCGCTGATTATTCAGGTTTAGAATGTCGTTGGGATCAGGTTTATAGCCAACATGGAGAAACAATTTCATTGATTGTTAAGGCATTATCATCTTCTATGGAAGCCCAAGCTATTGTTTATGATGAAATTATAAAAAAAATTAGTCAAATTTATGGCAATGATGAATCGTGTAGTCCTGTTCAGGCTGATGCACTGCATTTGACAATGAATAACACTCAATTAAGTCATGAATTAAAAGTGAATACCTATTTGCTTGATCAAATTGATTTGATTAAATACTGGATTAAAATTCGATTTCAAAATTTAATTGGATGGGTTTTTATGACTTTCAAATTAAATATCAGTGGTGTTAACTGGGGGAACTATAAAAACGATCTGGTTAGAAACACAGATTTCAAGAAATTTGATGGAGTATTACGTGAGGTTATATCAGGAACACAAGAGCAAAGAATTGAATTACAGGGCTACCTTAAACAGCGTTATGAAAAAGGCGAATGTGTTTACGGTATCCATGCGTCAGATTCAGCGCTTGTCACCTGTATGATTAATGATCGTTCAGGGGAGCACTTCCATTTTGTTGATGGCGCAGATGGTGGATACGCAATGGCCGCAACCGAAATGAAGAAGCAACTAAAAACCTTACAGGTTTGATGTGTGCATTGAGAAGGAAGTTTTAGTATTTAGAATCTATTGCCTAAGAGGGGTCAACAAATTATTTAGATGAATTGATTAAAATGCAATCAAACTCAAGTAGTTCCATTGTATTGGGGTCATGTGCTATAGGAAACATACCGGTTATATTAAACCCTGCAATTGACAGTTTTTTTAATGTTTCATGATAGGCTGGCGTGTCATCATAGATTGCTTTGCACGAGACTTCAGTCTGGAGTAGATGGACGTGCGGTAATGTATCAGTCGCGCCCTGGATGACTCGTTCATCGTAGCCTTGCGTATCCAGTTTCAAGAATATACTTTTCTTGTTGAGATTGTTAACAAGTTTTTTAATTGCATCATCTAGTCTTTTAATTTGTATCGTCTGCTTATTAACAACTTTTATGGAATCAGAAAAATTAGATTTTCCAAACTCATTGGTATTAAGAATTGACGAAAAGACTGTTTTATTAGAAATGTTAATAGTTTCCGTCGTATTTACATCACCCAGCGCATAATTTTCGACGCGCCATTTATCATCGGCTATTGCGGTTAAATGCTTATAGCATTCTATTATTGGTTCAAATGAAATTATCTGACCAGTATAACCAGCATCACGCAGTTCAATACTGAACTGTCCCATATTTGCTCCCACATCAAGTACCAGATCAATATCATGTCGTTCAATCAGCTCTATGGTATGTAGCGTTTGATCTTCATAGATACTGCTATTAATGCGGGTAAATTCATAGCCAAAATATGCAGCTATTTTTTTATGAAAACTGATCTTCATAAACGAAAAAATATTCTTTCTGATTTAAAACAAGCAGTGCTTGGTGAAGTCAGCAGCCTCGTTTGCAGTCCAGTCGCCTTTTGGTTTTTCTTTCATTTGCGCACACCATTTTTCGCTTCCCACTTCAGGCGCACAGGCAGAAAGAAAGATTAAGGATAGTGAAAATGTTAACAAAAGTAAGAGTTTATTCATGGTTTTCTCCCTTAGTTCAATTTTTTGAATATATTTTTAGCGATATCAATAGTGGTATCAATATCATCTTGTGAATGTTTAATAGAAATGAAACCCGCTTCATATGCAGATGGGGCCAGGTAAACGCCATTATCAAGCATGCCATGAAAGAACTGATTGAATCGAGCTGTATTACAATTCATTACATGTTCAAAACAGGAAACCTTATTTTCTTTGGTAAAGAAAAGTCCAAACATGCCGCCGCTATAATTAGTAGTGAGAGGAATATTTTCTTTATCAGCCTGCTCTTTCAATCCATTTACAAGCTGTTCTGTTTTTGCAGTAAGTGCTTCAAAAAAGCCTGATGCAGAGATCAAGTTGAGTGTTGTTAATCCGGCAGTCATCGCGATTGGATTGCCGGATAAGGTGCCTGCCTGATAGACCGGGCCGTCCGGCGCAATATGATCCATGATCTCTCGTTTACCACCAAAGGCACCGACTGGCATACCACCGCCAATCACCTTGCCTAACACAGTTAAGTCTGGAGTGATGTTGTAGATTGATTGCGCGCCACCAAGGGCGACACGAAAGCCCGTCATTACTTCATCAAAGATCAGTACCGATTGATATTGCGTACATACCGCTCTCAGGGTCTCTAAAAAATCAGGCGCACCAGGTACACAATTCATATTGCCTGCAATAGGCTCAACAATGATGGCTGCAATTTGTTCGCCGATGTCTGCAAAAACAGTTTTTACCTGCTCTGGATCATTGAAAGCAAGTGTGATGGTATGCTTTGCCAAATCAGCTGGTACACCTGGTGATGTTGGAATACCGAGAGTCAATGCACCGGAGCCTGCCTTCACCAGTAATGAATCAGCATGTCCATGGTAACAGCCTTCAAATTTCACGATCTTGTCTCTACCGGTATAGCCGCGCGCGAGTCGAATTGCACTCATAGCAGCTTCCGTTCCCGAACTCACCATGCGTACTTTTTCAATGGACGGTATTAATTCACATATCTTATCCGCCATCTGTGTTTCAAGTTCAGTTGGCGCACCGAAACTGAGACCGTTGTTGGCAGTATCCTGAACGGCTTTAATAACCTCTGGATGCGCGTGGCCTAAAATCATGGGCCCCCATGAACCAACATAATCAATATATTGTTTATCATCGCTATCAAATAAGTAGGGCCCGGACGCCCGCTTAATAAAGAGTGGCGTACCTGATACTGATTTAAAAGCGCGTACCGGAGAATTGACTCCGCCCGGTATATGTTTTTTTGCTGCGTTAAATAATTCGTCAACCATAATTTATACGTAATTTTTAAATAAATTTTTGTAGCGTTGTGTCGCAATGACTGTTTCATTAGCTGAATAAAGCCCATTAATCACGGCTAGATAATCAACTTTTGCTTTGATTAATTCTTTTCCATTTTCCGGTGTTATGCCGCCTATGGCAACTACTGGAATATTTAATTTATTCTTTGAGTGAATAATTAATTCAACGTCTGCTTTAACCGCATCAGGTTTTGTTGCTGATGGAAAAAAAGAGCCGAATGCAACATAATCCGCACCACATTTTTCAGCAACTATTGCTCTTTCGATATCGTTATAGCAAGAAACACCAATTATTTTTTTACCGATACTTTTTCTCGCGGTACTGATATCAATATCGTTTTTGCCTAGATGGATACCATCGGCGTCAATGCTTGCAGCAAGATCGAGATCATCATTAACAATAAAAGGTGTTTTATAGCGCTGACACAGAGCTTGTAGTTGCAGAGCGAGCTCTTTTTTTTGTGTTTTATCTTCGGTCTTATTGCGATATTGAAATAATGCTATGCCGGTGTTCAGGATGAGTTCTGATTTCTTTAGTAAATCAGTGGTCGAGTTCGTTGAACAATCAGTTATTGCATAGAGACCGGCTGGGTTTTGTGTAAGCATGTTTTATAGATACGGATTATTTATAAAAACGATCAGGCTGTGCCTGACCCATGCCAAGTTTTAAGCCCTGTTTCAATGATTGCCAGGTATAGTCCTGAGCTTTTTCAACAGCACTAATTAAATCAATATTCAATGCTAATAGTGCCGCGATTCGAGAAGAAAGTGTGCAGCCAGAGCCATGAAAGGTCTCATCTAATCGCTGCCAGTGGTAATCGATCGATGGTTTTTTTTTAGTATATAAAGAATTGATCACTTCTTCAGTATTTTCGTGAGTTCCGGTAATCAATACCGAGTCTGTTCCGTAAGCTAATAATTTACTGGCCGCTGTTGGCAAGTCTTTTGAACCGGTGAGTAGTTTTGCCTCGTGACTATTTGGGGTGACCAATGTAGTAATGGGTAATAAGGAAGTGAGCATTAATTTACATAGGTCTGCATTTGCAAAAGCTCTTCCCGTTGTCGAACTCATTACCGGATCGAGTACGATAGGAAAATCAATCTCGGATAATTCATTGATGATGACTTGTAATAGCTCAATACTACCAATCATCCCTATTTTGCAGGCAACAACTTCCATATCTTCCAAAATTAATCTTATCTGCTTGCTAAAAGGTTCTGGGTTTTGCGGGATAATATCAATAACTTTACTGGTATTTTGAGTTGTTAAAGAGGTAATTACAGTAGCAGCATGACAACCCGCACTCGCGATACTTTCAATATCCGCTTGAATTCCAGCGCCCCCACTGGGGTCGTGGCCTGCAATTACGAGGACAACCGGTTTTTGATTATTGCTATTGATCATAAGAACGGTATTCTACACAGCCATTAATTATCAAAGTAATAAAAATTTAAGGAGTCGTTAGGCAATGAAGCAATATATGTGTGTTATTTGTGGTTTTATTTATGATGAAGCAAAGGGTTGGCCTGAAGATGATATTGCACCAGGTACACGCTGGGAAGATGTGTCAGCAGACTGGATTTGCCCTGAGTGTGGTGCGAGAAAAGAAGATTTTGAAATGATTGAAGTTTAGTCCATGTCTATCTAAAAAGGTCTAACGACCGCGAGAATGATGATGCCGACCAATAATAATACCGGGAATTCGTTAAACCAGCGATACCAGACATGGCTATGTTGATTCCGATCATATTTAAAATCCTGTAATAAAAACCAGCAATAAATATGATAAAAAACCAACAACAAAACCAGAGCATATTTTATCTGTAACCATATTTGTCCACTATATACTGACAAGCCGTTGCTAAATAAAGTGCAAAGACCAAAAACTATAGTCAGTACCCCGCCGGGAGTGGTGATACCATAAAAAAGTTTTCGTTCCATGATTTTAAAACGGTCAATACTTATTTTGTCATCACTCATTGCATGGTAAACGAACAGGCGCGGCAAATAGAACAGGCCAGCAAACCAGGTCACCATTGCAATCAGATGTAAGGATTTAAACCAGAGCATTATTGTTGTGCGTCATGAAATCGTAGCTTTTGATGTTTTAAGTAATTCTTTAATTCTGGTACGAAGTTGTTTTATATCTATTTCCCCGGTCTTTTGTTCAACAATATTACCTAGCGAATCAATTAAAAAACTGGTCGGTGTCAAACTGACATCCCCAAATGCTTTCATGGCCAAACCTTCAATATCAAGTGCTATAGGATAGGTAATTCCCTTCTTTTCCGACAACTCCACTACCATATTCGGGGGATCATAAGGCATTGCTATAGCTATAATCTCAAAGCCTTCCTTATTAAGTTCATTGTACAACTCAACTAGATGAGGCATTTCTTTTATACAAGTTGAACACGTCGTTGACCAGAATGTAACGAGTAATGGTTTCCCTCTAAAGGTTTCAAAGTCGACCTTTCGACCATCAATAAAGTTTAAACTGATATCGGGTACTTTAGTCAGTTCCTGGGAAAATATGATAAAACCAATACCGGATACAAGAGAGAGCAATAATACCGTCAGCGGGAGGTATAGCTTGGCTTTCATGAACTATTCATTACGAGACTCGCTCGATGATTCAAGTGTCGGCACAGTAACATTTCTATTTCCGTTAAAAAAATTTCTTAGCTTAGAAAAAATCAATTTAATGCCACGCCAGATTTTAGGCAGTAACCAGATCATCAATATTATAAAAAAGATGAGAAAAACAACAAATATCCATGGGTGAGTCACCGCCGCCCACATGCCAGTAATGACTAAAAAATCTTCCCCAAGAGAAGTGAACCAGTTACTAACCGGTTCGGGTGATGAATTGATAATGACACGACCACCTGCTTTGGTTGCGTGTGTCGCTGCCGTTAAACTGCCGCCAACAAGGAATGCAGCAAGTTCAACAGCAGGCGTTGTATCGCCCACCGCACTCATCGCTAATACTGCGCCGAGTGGAATGCGAATGAAAGTGTGTACGCTATCCCAGACAGTATCTACGCCGGGTGTTTTATCAGCAAAGAATTCGACACAGTACATTAATCCCGCTGCTGTCATTACCAGTGGATCAGTGACCAGCATCAATTCCGGCGGTAAAGCAACATTACCGGTGCTGCCCAGGTAACCGAGCATAAATACAGCGGCATATAGATTTATGCCACTTGCCCAGGCTGTGCCCATGCTAAGGGCTATGTAATGAATTGTATCCATAATAGTATTTCTCGCTTATCGTATTATTAACAACATACCGAATTTATATCGGATGGCAATCATAGCGCGTAATAAATCTATTTAATTAATAAAAACAGATAGTTAACTTTATGTTGATATTAGATTTTGAGTGATTATAGCGAACTCTTGACAGGTATTTCATCTGGCATTAATCTCTTTCTCGAATTTACTGCTTTGACAGTTAATTCATAAAATAATAATAAAAATCGAATTCAAGCGGCTTCGGCCGCTTTTTTATTTTCCCGCCACTACGTATGATTCACACTTTATAAATTATAACCGGTTTAGGTAAACAAAATGATTAATGTTGGTATCGTTGGTGCTACAGGTTATACAGGTATCGAGTTACTGCGATTGTTGTCTGGACATGACGCAGTTGAGCTAAAAGTAGTGACTTCAAACTCAGAAAAAGGGAAATCTGTTGCGGCTGTCTTTCCAGGCTTGCGCTCACACATTGATCTGGAGTTTGTCGAACATGGTAGTAAGCAACTCGAATCGTGTGATATTGTTTTTTTTGCGACGCCACATGCGACCGCAATGCATTATGTCCAAAATTTACTTAATCAAAACTGTAAGATTATTGATCTATCGGCAGATTTTAGAATCACAAACCCATCAATATGGGAACAATGGTATCAGGAGAAACATGCTTGCCCGGAATTACTTGATATTGCGGTATATGGCCTGCCCGAGCTAAATAGAAGTCAGATTAAAGACGCACGTTTGGTGGCTAATCCGGGTTGTTATCCCACCGCGATTACGCTGGCTTTATTGCCATTGATCGAACACGGTTTGATTGATCCTGAAGATATTATTGCTGATGCAAAATCAGGTGTGAGCGGTGCCGGAAGGAAAGCGGCACTTGCTACACAATTTACTGAAATATCTGAATCTTTTAAGGCTTACTCTGTCGCTGGCCACAGACATTTGCCCGAAATTATTCAAACGCTTACTAATGTAAATTCTGGATCGAGTGTTAATTTGACCTTTGTGCCACATTTAGTGCCGATGAATCGAGGCATATTTGCTACAATATATGTCAAATCAATTAATCAGTCTCTGGAATTACAAAAGTACTATACTGCTTATTATGCAGAGGAACAGTTTGTTGATGTCATGCCTGAAGGTTCTCATCCTGATACTGTTTCAGTCAGGGCGACAAATTTATGCCGAATTTCTGTGCACCCAGCTAAAAATAAATCTCAGCCTACGGTGATACTGTCAGTGATTGATAACCTGGTTAAAGGTGCGGCTGGGCAGGCGATACAAAATATGAATATTATGCTTGGCCTTGAAGAATCTACGGGTTTGGTCATCCCCGCATTTATTCCCTAGCGCGAGACTATTTATGCCTAGACTGGTGATAAAAAAGCACCGCCCTATGGAGATCATCCTCGCGGTAGTGTTATTGAGTGTGACAATTTCTGTTGCTACATGGATATTATTAGATCTAAGTCACTGGCATTTTATCAAGAATCAATTATCACAAAATGAAGACACAAATCTATTGTGGGATGCGAATCAAGGTCTTGAGCAGGAAAATAAACTATTGCGGGAACAAGTGGCTATTCTTGCGCGTTCAACTCAAATAGATAATGAGGCTGCGGCCAGATTACAAAATGAAATGCAGTTACTTCAGGACCAGGTGTACACTCTAAAAGGTGAACTAGAGTTTTATGAAGGTATTATGTCCGCAACAACTGATTCCAAGGGACTTAATGTTCAAGGGCTTCATATCGTAACTACCGGGCAGGAGAGAAGTTATCATTTCAAGCTTGTGTTAACCAATGTAGCAAAAAGTGATAAAATTATTGAAGTGATAATGGATATGTCTATTGAAGGAATGAATGAGACTGGATCTCAGGTATTATCTCTGGATCAGGTGACTGCAGGTAGTAAACTCAATCGTGATATTAAATTTAAGAACTTTGAACGAATTGAGGGTAACCTGAACTTTCCTGAGGGATTCACGCCATTAAGGGTGGTGGTTGACCTGAAGCAAAAAGGTGCTAAGAAATCATCTTTAAAGAGAATTTTTGAATGGCCTGCTAATACAAGTTAAGGAGTAAAGCATGCTCGGAAGATCAAAAAAACGTAAAGCAACTCGTATTGATACGCTGGTGGGACAACATAGCGAGCTTCAAGGTGATATTCGTTTTACGGGCGGACTACATGTGGACGGCACAATAAAAGGTAATGTAATCGCTGAAAATGATGGTCGTTCTATGTTATCACTCAGCGAGTGTGGAACAATCGAAGGCGAAGTGAGTGTCCCTTATGTTGTATTAAATGGTGTGGTTATCGGCGATGTACACGGTAGCGAACACGTGGAACTTGCATCAAAGGCAAGAGTCACAGGTAATGTGTACTATAATCTTATAGAGATGGCGATTGGTGCAGAAGTGAATGGGAAATTGGTTCATTCGCTTGAACCGGCAGATTCACCATTGGCTATTGGGCACGGTGATCCACTAGAAGCGGGCGAATAAATAAATTACTAAATTGGAATAAAATTATGAGTTCAGTTGAAGAAGCAATACCAAGTCCACTTATCTTTAGTGAGGCAGCAGCCAGCAAGGTTAAAGAGCTCATTGAAGAAGAAGGCAATGATGCATTGAAGTTACGAGTGTTTATTTCCGGTGGTGGTTGTTCCGGTTTTCAATATGGATTTACTTTTGATGAAGAAGTTGCCGAAGGTGATACTGTTGTTGAGAATGACGGTGTGAAGTTATTGGTTGATCCTATGAGTTTTCAATACTTAACAGGTGCCGAGATCGATTATTCCGAAGGGATGGAAGGAGCACAATTTGTTATTCGTAATCCAAACGCACAAACCACTTGTGGTTGTGGTTCATCCTTCTCGGTTTAGATTTTCGACACTATAATTTCCGAAACGATCACCTGGAGTAAACTCCTCCAAGCAGCACTTTCTTATTAGCACCAGTTACACTGGGTAGATTTGCCGGTTTGTTTTCAATTCGTTGTTTTGCTAACCAGGCGAACGTTACTGCTTCAATGCAGTTAGGTGTTAAGCCGTATTTTTCAGTTGTTACCAAAGGAGTATTTCCTAACATGCTTTGCAAAGTTTTCATCAGCAACTCGTTATAAGCTCCACCGCCACAGGCAATTACCTCATCAATTTTTTTCGATGAAGTTTTAATCGCATCGCAAATTGTTATACTGCTTAATTGTAATAGCGTTGCTTGAATGTCTTCAGGTGCAATATCAGCATCAACCGTGTTTAGGTAATTATTTAACCAGGCGATATTAAAATACTCCCGTCCGGTGCTCTTGGGTGCGGGTAACGCGAAATAATTATCAGTTAACATGGCACCTAATAATTTTTGGTGACACTCTCCTTGTTTTGCCCATTCACCATTTGCATCATATTCTTTGCCTAGATTTTGTTGAGTCCAGTCATCCAGCAATGCATTCCCTGGGCCGGTATCGAATCCAATGACATCACTATTTGATAGTAACGATAAATTAGCCATCCCCCCTATATTAAGGATGACTATGGATTTATTTTTATGCTCGAATTGATATTGATGAAAAGCACTGGCTAATGGTGCACCTTGTCCACCATGAGCCATATCCATTCTTCGAAAGTCTGCTACGGTTGTAATGCCAGTTTCAGCGCAAATGACATTGGGGTCTGAGATTTGTATTGATGTTTTATGAGTGGCGTCTGGTTTATGTAATATTGTTTGACCATGACTGCCAATAGCGATGACTTTATCGGAATTTATTTCTGCTTCTTCTAATAAATCGTTTACGGCGTTTGCAAATAAATGACCCAATTCATGATCCAGATCGGCAATGTGTCCTAGATCACTTTTCTCATTTATTAATCTTATTTGATGTCGAAGAGAGTTTTCTATTGGGTATTCACGGTAAGTTTTTAGAATCGCTTTATTGTCAAACTCAACCAGAGCAGTATCTATTGCATCCATACTGGTCCCCGACATGAGTCCTATGTAGTACATGACGATACTATAGACATAATTACATGGGGATTAGAAATGCTAGCCGTCTTCCATTAAGGGACTTGGCTTTTTTGACAGCATCTTCGTTTCTTGTGCAGCGAGTGAGCGTCTTCCAGTCAATCGAGCCAACTCAGCAATCATGGGGTTTATTGTCTGTAAAAATTCAGGAAGGGCATTTTTGTTAATTGATTCAACTTTGGGTAATTTCACAGTAAGCGGATTTCGATGAACACCATTAACCCGGAACTCATAATGCAGATGAGATCCTGTGGCAAGCCCACTTTTCCCAACATAACCAATAATTTGGCCCTGTTTAACACGTTTCCCGCTCCGTATGCCACTGGCATACTTATGCATGTGTGCATAAAGGGTACTGTACTTGCCACCATGCTTTAGTATCACAGTATTTCCGTAGCCACCTTTTCTACCCGCCAGAGCGACTACACCATCTCCGGTCGCTTTGATTGGTGTGCCCGTTGCAGCGGCATAATCAACACCTTTATGGGCTCTTATTTTATTCAGTATAGGATGCTTTCTGCTTAGATTGAAACGTGAACTAATTCGGGCTAATTCAACGGGTGTCCTCAGGAAAGCTTTACGCATGGCATCGCCATTCTCGGCGTAATAATCACTATGTCCATCTTCATGCGTATAACGAACGGCTCGTAATGGAGTACCACGATTAACAAACTCAGCAGCAATAATAGGCCCATCAGTTACTTTGACACCATTTTTATATTGTTCTTCATAGATCAGTGTAAAAGAATCGCCTTCACGAATATCAAGTGCAAAATCGATATCCCAACCATAGATAGAGACTAATTGCATGATCAAATTATCCGACAAGCCCGCTCTTTTTCCAGATAAAAAGAGGGAGTCATTAATAATCGCTTTGGCGTGTTTTACAACTGGTTCGAGGACTACATGTTTTAACTCAGCTTGATAATCATCATCATTTTTAGTGATTAAAAGTGTATTGGTGAGGTCGACTTCATATTCCAGTGCAGTTAATTCATTTTCATTGAAATGGAAATTTAATATTTGTCCAGGCCGTAATCTTTTTAATCGAGCCGCTTCTTTACCAAGCGACATAATATTGTAAAGTGTTCTCGGGCTTAAACCGAGTCTTGAGAATATCAATGCCAGACTATCTCCGGACTTTACAGTAACCTGTTGTTGTATCAGTTCATTTGATTCTTGCTCAAAAGGCTCTGGAAAAGTTTCTTCAATAGCAGTTGTATCTGGCAAAGCTGTTGCTTGGATAATTCTGCTTGATTCAGCGTGGTTTATTGGAGTTTCATTTACGGGCGCTGCTTCAATAAAAGGCACTGGTTTGGCCTGTTGCTCCGTAACATATATTTCTTGTATAGCTGTAGTCTCGGATTTTGCTTGCGTGTTATTCAAAGTATCAGCAGGTTTTAGGGGTAAACTATTAACGATATACCAGGCTGATATCAGAATCAGGCTGAAACTGAATAGAAAAGCCACCCATGACCAGTTTGAGCGAACGCGTGACGTTACTGGCCCATCCTTATAGTCTTTCATGATATAGACTCTGTAAGTCACCGTTAATCCTAAGTAAATTTTGATAACAATAACTTTTGAATTTACACTCGTCAATGATTGAATTGCTCACTGCGGATAAATTGATGACATGATAAGCTACGCGCGTTTTAAAATGACTCAGAGGAAGGTATGACTAAGGTACAAGAAGCGTTGGATTTGATAGCCAGAGGGGCTGATGAAATCCTACTTGAAGATGAACTCAAGAAGAAACTAGAGACGGGTAAACCGTTACGAATAAAAGCTGGTTTCGATCCCACAGCGCCTGATTTGCACCTGGGTCATACAGTTCTTATCAATAAATTACGACAATTTCAGTTACTTGGTCATAAGGTTATTTTCCTGATTGGTGATTTTACCGGGATGATTGGTGATCCATCCGGGAAAAGTGCTACGCGTCCACCCTTAACGCCTGAACAAATCAAAGAGAACTCTGAAACATATCAGGAACAAATATTTAAAATTCTGGATCCTGAACAAACCGAAGTTGCATTTAATTCTACCTGGATGGATAAGATGAATGCAGCTGATATAGTCAGACTTGCATCAAACTATACCGTGGCACGTATGCTGGAGCGCGACGATTTTAATAAGCGTTATAAATCAAACCAGTCGATTGCGATTCATGAATTCCTTTACCCGCTTGTTCAAGGATATGACTCGGTTGCTTTGGGCGCAGATGTTGAATTGGGTGGCACTGATCAAAAATTTAATCTTCTAGTTGGCAGACAACTTCAGGAGGCAAATGGTAAAGCACCACAGGTGGTTTTAACAATGCCGATACTGGAGGGGCTAGACGGTGTTCAGAAAATGTCAAAATCTTTAGGTAACTACATTGGCATCGATGAGCCACCGAATGAGATGTTCGGCAAGATAATGTCTGTTTCTGATGAATTGATGTGGCGTTATTTTGAATTATTAAGTTTTAGACCATTAGAAGAAATTAATAGCTTCAAAAATCAAATCGAACAAGGTGAAAATCCGAGAGATATAAAATTCAAGTTAGCAGAAGAGATTATTGCCCGGTTTCATGATGCTAAAGCAGCCGCAAACGCACAGGCTGATTTTATTAATCGGTTTAGCAACAATGCAATTCCAGACGATATGCCAGAGGTAGATATCAAAGTCGGCGCAGAAGGAATGTCTTTTGCGAATATTCTTAAAGAAGCAGGTTTAGTGGACAGTACTTCCGATGCGCATCGCATGGTAAAACAAGGTGCTGTCAAAATCGATGGTGAGCGAGTAGAAGACAGTAAGCAGTTGTTTAAAAAGGATCTTTGCGCTGTGATGCAGGTAGGGAAACGTAAGTTTGCTAAAGTAACTTTAATTTAGTGTCTATATAATTAACTTATTTATGGCGAGTATACTTGCTCAATGTCAAAACAATAAGGCAAAGCAGATAGATTTTAACTACCTTTATAGTGATGAGGATGATCTTGTAGTTGAGCGTAATCCAACAAATCGTATTCCCCTACTACCTCTATTTACATTAGCGTTTATTTATTTTTTATTTATTTACGTATGGCCGGAATTTAAAAAATCTCAATATGATGCAGAGACAGCCACAAGAATAGAGGCTACTACTAATACTCAAGACTCTGCTGAATTGGCTTTAACGGGTAATATCCATCAACTCGTAATTAACGGCACCGCAGATGATATTGCGCAACAACTCGCATCCTTAGATAAACAAGCTATTAATAGTGTAGTGAATGGTATGACACCAATTATGCTTGCTGCATCTCGTGGAAGTGTCGAAATTATTGACTTACTGTTTACGCAAGGTGCTGAACCTAATAAACGCGGCTCTGCAAAACGAACAGCATTACAGTATGCAACTGAAAAAAATCATATTGAAGCGGCTAAACGATTACTAGCTTATGGCGCTGATTTAGATGCCCATGATAATGGTCGACTTACGCCCTTGATAATGGCCGCTGATCGGGGCTTCACTGAGTTAGGTTTGTTGTTGCTTGAAAAAGGCGCAAACCCAAATATTCAGCATAGTCAGGGTTGGACTGCATTGATTGATGCTGCGAGGAACGGAGATGAAACATTTGTGAATGCTTTACTCGAAGCAGGTGCCAATAAAGATATTGCACTGACAAACGGGATGAAGGCACGTGATATAGCCAAACAATACGGTCATAAAAAAATCATCAAAATTCTAAGCAAGTAATACTGCAGGTTAGGAGAAATCAAAAGCCTTGAATTGTTATTTTGAAAATTAATTATTTATATATAAAACAGCTACTTAAACAGCCGTAAAAAAAATGTAAAGATTTGTTGACCGAGGT
>Ga0222715_10000013_pt1:230000-232604 | contig 232604 bp, 232 predicted proteins | sample C33_9DmetaG_FD_165056 | JGI IMG/M metagenome (GOLD analysis project Ga0222715, IMG submission 165056) | Estuarine water microbial communities from San Francisco Bay, California, United States - C33_9D | ecosystem: Environmental > Aquatic > Marine > Unclassified | place: USA...
GATAAGCTTCGGGGAGTCGACAAATAGACTTTGATCCGGAGATTTCCGAATGGGGGAACCCACTGCTTCGGCAGTATCTGTATCTGAATTCATAGGGTATAGAGGCGAACGAGGGGAACTGAAACATCTAAGTACCCTTAGGAAAAGAAATCAACCGAGATTCCCTTAGTAGCGGCGAGCGAAAGGGGAACAGCCCAGTTACCACAAGCCTGAATCATTTAGATGAACGTTCTGGAAAGTTCGGCCATAGCGGGTGATAGCCCCGTAATTGAAAGGTGGCTCAGGTGGGGTAACGAAGAGTAAGACGGGACACGTGTTATCTTGTCTGAACATGGGGGGACCATCCTCCAAGGCTAAATACTACTTATCGACCGATAGTGAACCAGTACCGTGAGGGAAAGGTGAAAAGAACCCCGGAGAGGGGAGTGAAATAGAACCTGAAACCGTATGCGTACAAGCAGTGGGAGCCTGTCTTCGGACGGGTGACTGCGTACCTTTTGTATAATGGGTCAGCGACTTACTTTCAGTGGCAAGCTTAACCAATAGGGAAGGCGTAGGGAAACCGAGTCTTAATAGGGCGTTTTAGTCGCTGGGAGTAGACCCGAAACCGGGCGATCTAGCCATGGCCAGGTTGAAGGTGGGGTAATACCTACTGGAGGACCGAACCCACTTATGTTGAAAAATGAGGGGATGAGCTGTGGCTAGGAGTGAAAGGCTAACCAAGCCCGGAGATAGCTGGTTCTCCTCGAAATCTATTTAGGTAGAGCCTCGTGTATCACTCTAGGGGGTAGAGCACTGTTATGGCTAGGGGGTCATCCCGACTTACCAACCCATTGCAAACTCCGAATACCTAGAAGTGCAATCACGGGAGACACACGGCGGGTGATAAGGTCCGTCGTGGAAAGGGAAACAGCCCAGACCGCCAGCTAAGGTCCCAAAGTTATAGCTCAGTGGGAAACGATGTGGGAAGGCATAGACAGCTAGGAGGTTGGCTTAGAAGCAGCCACCCTTTAAAGAAAGCGTAATAGCTCACTAGTCGAGTCGGCCCGCGCGGAAGATTTATCGGGGCTTAAGCTATACACCGAAGCTGCGGATGCGTGTTTACACGCATGGTAGAGGAGCGTTCTGTAGGCCGTTGAAGGTGTCCTGTAAGGGGTGCTGGAGGTATCAGAAGTGCGAATGCTGACATGAGTAGCGATAATGGGGGTGAAAAACCCCCACGCCGAAAACCCAAGGTTTCCTGCGCCATGCTAATCAGCGCAGGGTGAGTCGGCTCCTAAGGCGAGGCCGAAAGGCGTAGTCGATGGAAAACAGGTTAATATTCCTGTACCTCGCATAACTGCGATGGGGTGACGGAGAAGGTTAGATCAGCCGGAGATTGGTTGTTCCGGTTCAAGCGTGTAGGGAGTGTTCTTTGGAAAATCCGGGAGCACAATTCTGAGACGTGATGTCGAGCCCCTTTATTGGGGTGGAGTGATTGATACCATGCTTCCAAGAAAAACCTCTAAGCTTCAGGTTATGAGAGACCGTACCCCAAACCGACACAGGTGGGTGGGGTGAGAATCCTAAGGCGCTTGAGAGAACTCGGGTGAAGGAACTCGGCAAAATGACACCGTAACTTCGGGAGAAGGTGTGCCCTTGGTATGTGAAGAGACTTGCTCTCGGAGCAGAAGAGGGTTGCAATGAAATGGTGGCTGCGACTGTTTACTAAAAACATAGCACTCTGCAAACACGAAAGTGGACGTATAGGGTGTGACGCCTGCCCGGTGCCGGAAGGTTAATTGATGGGGTTATCTTCGGAGAAGCTCTTGATCGAAGCCCCGGTAAACGGCGGCCGTAACTATAACGGTCCTAAGGTAGCGAAATTCCTTGTCGGGTAAGTTCCGACCTGCACGAATGGCGTAACGATGGCCACACTGTCTCCACCCGAGACTCAGCGAAATTGAACTTGCTGTTAAGATGCAGTATACCCGCGGCTAGACGGAAAGACCCCGTGCACCTTTACTACAGCTTTGCACTGGACTTTGAATATGTTTGTGTAGGATAGCTGGGAGGCTTTGAAGCGTGATCGCCAGATTGCGTGGAGCCAAACTTGAAATACCAGCCTGATATGTTTGAGGTTCTAACCTAGATCCATTATCTGGATCAGGGACAGTGTATGGTGGGTAGTTTGACTGGGGCGGTCTCCTCCCAAAGAGTAACGGAGGAGCGCGATGGTACCCTCAGCATGGTCGGAAATCATGCAATGAGCGCAAAGGTAAAAGGGTGCTTGACTGTGAGACAGACACGTCGAACAGGTACGAAAGTAGGTCTTAGTGATCCGGTGGTTCTGTATGGAAGGACCATCGCTCAACGGATAAAAGGTACGCCGGGGATAACAGGCTGATACCACCCAAGAGTTCATATCGACGGTGGTGTTTGGCACCTCGATGTCGGCTCATCTCATCCTGGGGCTGAAGCAGGTCCCAAGGGTATGGCTGTTCGCCATTTAAAGAGGTACGCGAGCTGGGTTTAGAACGTCGTGAGACAGTTCGGTCCCTATCTGCCGTGGGCGTTGGAGATTTGAGAGGAGCTGCTCCTAGTACGAGAGGACCGGAGTGGACG